>Ga0302252_1000023_pt1:30000-270543 | contig 270543 bp, 218 predicted proteins | sample AAG_RA_Leu_MG_FD_193511 | JGI IMG/M metagenome (GOLD analysis project Ga0302252, IMG submission 193511) | Enriched activated sludge microbial communities from anaerobic digester in WTTP, New Holstein, Wisconsin, United States - AAG_RA_Leu | ecosystem: Engineered > Bioreactor >... | reverse complement strand
GAAATTGTAAATTATTGGCTGTTATCCCGAAAGAGTTCGGGTTGCAAGTTCGAGTCTTGCTCGCGGAGCAGAGCCCCAAAATAATTTGGGGCTTTTTATTGCTTATGAAATATTTTCTTTACATACTAAAATCACAATCTGCTGATAAATATTATGTGGGTATTTCTGAAAACCCCGAAGTCAGACTTTATTATCACAATAATATCGAAAAAGGGTTTACTTCAAGATATCGTCCCTGGGAAATAGTTTTTAAGAAAGAGTTCAACTCAAAATCTGATGCTGCAGATGCTGAGAAAAAGATTAAGGGATGGAAAAGCAGGGTTATGACAGAGAGGGTTATTTCGGGAGAAGTGAAATTGTAAATTATTGGCTGTTATCCCGAAAGAGTTCGGGATGCAAGTTCGAGTCTTGCTCGCGGAGCAGAGCCCCAAAATAATTTGGGGCTTTTTTATTGCTTATGAAATATTTTCTTTACATACTAAAATCACAATCTGCCGATAAATATTATGTGGGTATTTCTGAAAACCCCGAAGTCAGGCTTTATTATCACAATAATATCGAAAAGGGGTTTACTTCAAGATACCGTCCCTGGGAAATAGTTTTTAAGAAAGAGTTCAACTCAAAATCTGATGCTGCAGATGCTGAGAAAAAGATTAAGGGATGGAAAAGCAGGGTTATGACAGAGAGGATTATCTCGGGAGAAGTGAAATTATGAATTATCGACTGTTATCCCGAAAGAGTTCGGGATGCAAGTTCGAGTCTTGCTCGCGGAGCAGAGCCCCAAAATAATTTGGGGCTTTTTATTGCTTATGAAATATTTTCTTTACATACTAAAATCACAATCTGCCGATAAATATTATGTGGGTATTTCTGAAAACCCCGAAGTCAGACTTTATTATCATAATAATATCGAAAAGGGGTTTACTTCAAGATACCGTCCCTGGGAAATGGTGTTTAAGAAAGAGTTCAACTCAAAATCTGATGCTGCAGATGCTGAGAAAAAGATTAAGGGATGGAAAAGCAGGGTTATGACAGAGAGGGTTATTTCGGGAGAAGTGAAATTGTAAATTATCGGCTGTTATCCCGAAAGAGTTCGGGATGCAAGTTCGAGTCTTGCTCGCGGAGCAGAGCCCCAAAATAATTTGGGGCTTTTTATTGCTTATGAAATATTTTCTTTACATACTAAAATCACAATCTGCCGATAAATATTATGTGGGTATTTCTGAAAACCCCGAAGTCAGACTTTATTATCATAATAATATCGAAAAAGGGGTTTACTTCAAGATATCGTCCCTGGGAAATAGTTTTTAAGAAAGAGTTCAACTCAAAATCTGATGCTGCAGATGCTGAGAAAAAGATTAAGGGATGGAAAAGTAGGGTTATGACAGAGAGGGTTATCTCGGGAGAAGTGAAATTGTAAATTATCGGCTGTTATCCCGAAAGAGTTCGGGATGCAAGTTCGAGTCTTGCTCGCGGAGCAGAGCCCTAAAATAATTTGGGGCTTTTTATTTAGTGTATTAAATATTCCCATTCCATTCTTAAATTGCATTCCAAAAGAAAATCAATTTAAATGAAAACAGCGGCACTGGTTTTTCCGAATCAATTATTTGAGCATAATCCGGCTTTACAAAAAAGCAATTATGTTTTTTTGATTGAAGAAACATTGTTTTTTAAGCAGTACAATTTTCATAAGCAAAAGCTGACTTTTCACCGAGCTTCATTAAAATATTACCAGGATTACCTTCAAAAGAAAAAGAAGAAGGTTGTATATATTGAATCAAACAACGAGTTATCCGATATACGCAAACTGATTCCACACTTAAGGGAAAATGGTTATGATGAGATTTGTTATACAGAAGTGGCAGATAACTGGTTAGAGAAAAGAATAGCACAATCTGCGCAATTAAACGGAGTGAGGATTCAACAATTCAATTCTCCTTTGTTTATCAATACAAAAGAGGAGCTGCTGAAATATTTTGAAGGGAGAAAAAGATATTCGCAGACAGATTTTTATGTTAATCAGCGTAAAAAGCTAAACATATTGATTAATGATGACAAAACACCAACCGGAGGCAAGTGGACTTATGACCAGGAGAACCGATTAAAGTATCCCTCCAATAAAAAACCTCCAATTGTTAATTTCCCCGCAATTAATGAGTACACCAGAGAAGCCGGTTTATATGTTCAGGAGTATTTTCCGAACAATTATGGAATCATCAATGAACAATTCAATTACCCGGTCACATTCGAGGAGAGTAAAGAATGGCTGCAACAATTTTTAGAGACGCGTTTTAAAGAATTCGGTGCGTACGAAGATGCCATTGTTGCAAATGAAAGCATTTTGAATCATAGCGTTTTAACTCCAATGCTGAACGTTGGTTTGCTTACACCGAGTGATATTCTGAAAACCACATTGGATTTTGCAGTGAAGAGGGAAATTCCCCTTAATTCACTGGAGGGATTTCTCAGACAAATTATTGGGTGGCGAGAATTTATCCGTGCTGTTTATGAGCTAAGAGGAATTGAGCAGAGGACAAAAAATTACTGGGGTTTCAGGCGAAAGATTCCGGAGGGATTCTGGAAAGGGGAAACGGGGATTGAGCCGGTGGATATAACCATAAAAAAGGTGCTTGCAACAGGATATTGTCATCACATTGAAAGACTAATGGTGCTGGGGAATTTCATGCTTCTTTGCGAGTTTGATCCGGATGAAGTTTACAGATGGTTTATGGAATTGTTTATTGATGCTTATGACTGGGTGATGGTGCCGAATGTTTATGGTATGAGCCAGTTTGCGGATGGCGGGCTGATGTCAACGAAGCCCTATATAAGCGGAAGTAATTATTTGATGAAGATGGGAAATTACAAGCCCGGGGATTGGCAAGTAATCTGGGACGGACTTTTCTGGAGGTTTATGAATAAGCAAAGAGGATTTTTTCTTTCAAACTCAAGATTGGGAATGCTGATAAAAACATTTGATAAAATGTCGGAGGAAAGAAAAGCGGTGCTATTTGGTACTGCAGATGAATTTCTGAAACAATTATGATTATTTGGTTTGGGAGATTAATAATAAAAACCGTCTTAGAACTATAAGAGCAAGAGAATTTAAAAAAGGATGTGTTTTATGACAACAGAATCAGCGATACGATTGATAGACGGGATTGATAAAACAGAGTTAACCTCACTAAAGCAGGAATTGTTCAAGTATGCCGCTGATTACTCGAGAATAAGAGTTGACTGGTATTTGGCAAATTCCGAGGGAAGGAGGGAAATGGAGGATCTCCGCAGCGCAAAGCATACTGCATTTATTGACAGTTGCAATGTATTAAGCAGAGCGATGATTAAAAAGGGGGAGGATGCAACCTGGAGGAAACGGCTTGGGGATGACAGAAAAACGATAGGGGATTTTGCCTGCTTTATTAATTTAATAACAGGATTGAGAGCAAGATAGAGATATAGTAACCGGATGAATGGGGGATATCTCAGAAAGGTTTACAGTCAGTAGTATTTACTTGTTTTTTTTGTAAAATATTATTATATACAACTGTAATTCCCAATTTTTTAGTAAATATTCGGAGGCTTGTATGCGGCTGATATTTACGCTCTCATTATTGTGTGTTTTAACTCCTCACCTTTTTTCACAAAGCGACTGGTTCGGGCTTAGTCCCAAACCACAGGGTAATATCCTCTACTCTTCATTTTTCTACAATTCAAGTTACGGCTGGGCGTGCGGCGCAGACGGTACAATTATTAAAAGTACAGACGGAGGCACAACCTGGAGTACTCTATCGTCGGGTACGACGAATGCATTACGCGGCATCTTTTTTTATTCCACAAACATAGGATATTGTGTAGGGACAAACGGTTCAATTTATAAGACTACCGACGGAGGTAGTGCATGGGTGCTGCAGGTGAGTGGAAGCACATCCAGAATAAATTGTGTTCATTTTATTACAGAGAGCCTGGGGTGGGTTGCTGACTATAATGGAAAGATCATAAAAACCACAGACGGCGGATCAAACTGGGTACTTCAGACAAGCGGTACTTCCAATAATCTCAACAGTGTATTTTTTGTTAACGCCACTATCGGTTATGCAGTTGGTTCGGGGGGAATTATACTGAACACAACAGACGGAGGGGGGAGCTGGAATAGTCAGACTTCACCCGTTTCGACAGAGTTGTTTTCTGTTAATTTTGTTTCCAGCACTCAGGGATGGATTTCCGGAGCCGGAGGTAAAATTCTGGTAACGACTGACGGAGGTGCTAGCTGGACACAACAGACCACACCAATTACCAATTCATTATACTCGATCAAGTTCGTAAACGCGACAACGGGATGGTCTGTTGGAAACAGCGGAAAAATTTTATATACTACAGATGGAGGGACCAACTGGGTACAGCAGGCAAGCACCGCGGTAATGACGCTCTATTCTGTTACGGCAACCCATACAAGCGCAGTTTGGGCAGCAGGAGAATCAGGAAAGATAATTCATTACAACGGTATTGAATGGTCCTCATTATCGACAGGAGTATCAACAAATTTAATCGCAATTCATTTTGTGAATACCAATACAGGATTTGCAGTAGGGGACAGGGGAGTAATAATCAAATCCACAGATGGCGGAACCTCCTGGGCGGAGCAATCAAGCGGAACAACTAATACAATAAGGGATGTATTTGTCACATCTGCCACATCGGCGGTAGTTGCGGGGTACTATGGATACATAAAATATACAACAGACGGAGGAAATGTCTGGAATGCGGCAACTTTGCCGGGACATCCTGTCCCATACGATGCAGACTTTTACTCAATCGATTTTACCTCTGCGACTGTTGGATATGCAACCGGTTCAGGCGGGACAATGCTAAAGACGACCGATGGTGGAGCAACGTGGAGCGAGTATGCGACAGGAGTTTCAGCTACTTTGTGGGGGATCTCGTTTGCGAACGATAACAAGGGATTTGCGGTCGGGACATCGGGAACGATGATATTTACTACCGATGCAGGAGCGACCTGGAATGCAAAATCGAGCGGTACTTTTACGACTTTATATTCTATTCACTTTCCTTCTGCAAATATAGGATACGCTGTGGGGATGGGGGGAGTATTGATCAAAACCACGGATGGCGGAGACACATGGTCTTCAACTTCAATCGGGAATGCCCAGCATTATTATTGTGTTTATTTTGCAAATGAAAACACAGGCTGGGCGGCAGGATCTAACGGGTACCTGATGGGAACAACTGACGGTGGGGGAACATGGGGAAGACAAAACACAAATCCATATACCTCAAACTACTTATATTCGGTGCACTCAATCTCATCAACAACAGGATGGTTTTGCGGAAGTTTCGGAAACATTTTCAAAACCAATATGGGGGGGCTTCCAATAGAACTGACATCCTTTACTGCAGAGAAAGCAGGAGACGATGTTCGCTTAGAATGGCAGACCGCTTCGGAGATAAATAACTACGGATTTAGTATAGAAGCAAGGTTTGATTCAAAGGGAGAGTGGGAAAGTATTGGATTTGTGCAGGGGGCGGGAAATTCAAATTCACCGAAATATTATTCCTTTGTCCATTCGGCAATAAAGGAGGAGGCGGTGAAGTACAGATTAAAACAGATTGACAACGACGGACAATTTTCGTACAGCAATGAAATTGAGGTAAGCAGCACATTACCGGAGGAATTTTCAATTAAGCAGAATTATCCGAATCCGTTTAATCCGGTAACAACTATTGAGTTTACGATTCCCAGGGAAGCAGAAGTAAGATTAAGTCTATTTGATATTCAAGGCGGGGAGATCATCGTTTTAGTTAATTCACTCCTGCGATCCGGATCTCATAAAATACAGATATCGGCAGAAAAATCAGGTCTTTCATCGGGAGTTTATTTTTATCGATTAAGTTCAGAAGGATTTATCATAAACAAAAAACTTTTAATCATAAAATGAGGAAGCAAATGAAGAAATTATTTATCATACTCATAACTTTCTTCACTGTGTTAACGCAATTAAAAGCACAGTTTATGCCCGAAAGGAGTTTTTTACTAAATGGAACGGATAACTCGGCATATATTGGAGCGGCATCATTTCCTTCGACGAATAGTGTTACTATTGCGGGATGGGTTAGACTTCAGTCGAATGCTAACCAAACAATAGTGGCAAAAAATTATAATTCCGGAACGGAGAATTCAGGACAGTACGAGCTGTATGTAACATCGGATGGAGGTATAAACTTTTTAAAAAGAGTAAGCGGAGCCGACTTCATATCCGGTTCGCCGGGTACTTTAGAGTTACAAAAATGGTACTACGTAGCAGGGATATTTGACGCAACAAACGTAAAGGCATTAATCAACGGTAGTCTGACCTCATCAAATCCGGCCGCCGGGGATTTGGATGTCTCAAGTTCACATCCTTTTTCGGTTGGCGCACAACGCTCTATTAGTAATGCATTGAGGAATTATTTTAACGGAAACATCGAAAATTTTACCATTTGGTCAAGTGCGCTGGACATAAATACACTAAAAGACTGGATGCACAAAGAAATCACAAGCAGTCATCCATATTATACAAATTTAATCGCGCTGTACAAATTTAATGAGTATGATAACTCATCCTATATCAGCGATCAGTCGGGCAACAACAGGGGTCTAAGCGTAACAGGTACAAGAACTTATTGTTTTTCAGCAGCGCTTCCACCGACATGTTATACTTACGGAAAATTAAAAGATCATTCTGAAGTGCGGGGGATATGGTACGGGACGGGTTCAAATTCCTCTTCAATATTAACAATTACAAACAATTCAATTTCCGGGACGGATTATGTGCTTTGGGGGCATAACAATAAATCATTACTATGGAATTATTTTGATATTCCGGATGGTGTGGAGAAAAGAATGGAGCGAGTCTGGCATTCTGAACAATCGGGCAATCCGGTTTCGGACTTTGTATTCAGTACAGCTGGGCTTGCGATACCCGACGGAAGCAGACTAAGAATGTTAGTTGATGAAGATCCAAATTTTTATAATGCAATGATAGTAACAGGAGTTTATTCATCAGATAACAACACATTTACGGTTGCCGACAGAGCAGTAGAGGACGGTTTTTATTATACACTTGCAGTATTAACTGAAGGGGGAGGTAATGGCGGAATTCCAAGTACGCCCGCACCATGGAAATGGTTAAATCCAATTCCGCAGGGGAATGATCTCTACGGAGTAAATATTTTTGATGACAACGAATTTTGTGCTGTTGGAGACGGAGGGACCCTTGTTTACACGGAGAACGGAGGAAGCACGTTTAAGGTGACACATTTCCTAAATAACTTTTCGGGGAGACTGAATACATGCGGAACATTTCCAGGTACTAATGTAACAATAGCAGCCGGAGATAATGGGGCTTATTTTAAATCAACGAACTTAGGTGATCCATGGGAAACTCCTGAGGGGACGGGTCTGGATGGGAATATTGATTACAGGAATATACATTTTGTAGACGGAAATTTTGCTTTTATATGTGGAGGCGAAGGGAAGGTTTATAAGACTTCAAACCGCGGAGAAAGCTGGACGCCGCAAACCACAAATTTAACCGGGAATATCGGGACGATTAGTTTTTATGACTCACAGAGGGGGTGGGCATTTGATGATTTCAGTTATTCGGTAACCACGAATGGAGGGAGCAGCTGGGACTGGAGATTTAACACACCCGGACCGGTACTCTCCTCAGTTTTACTGAGCGAAACTGACGGACTGGTATCATGTGCAAACGGAAAAATATTTGGCACAACTGATTTAGGAGAAACCTGGGCAGAAAAATATTCGGGGTCAAATAATATTAATAAACTAACTAAAATCGGGGGGGGGACGCTAATACTTGGAGGAGGAAACAACGGAACAATAGTTAAATCCACCGATTCAGGTAATAACTGGACATCACCCACCTCCAATATCACAAATAATATTTTAGACATTTATACGAAAGGAAACTTAACCGTCTTCACAGCAAAGAACGGGATGATCTGTTCCTCGCCAGATGTGTGCAATACTATAAACAAAATTTCCTCGGGCATAAATGATCGTTTTCATTCAGTGGCGATCATATCATCCAATTTATTAATATCACTTGTCGGCCGGAACAAATTGTACAAATCAACAGATGGGGGAGAGAGCTGGACTCAAATTCACGCTGGCGGGGAATCGGATAATTATAACTCTGCTTCATTTTCAGATGCGAACAACGGATTTATAGTTGGCGAGAATGGTAAGTTGATCAAGACAACAGACGGCTCTAACTTCACAGATATTTCAATCGGGGCGACAAATAATATTTCGAAAGTCTCGCTAAAATCAGGGAGCGGATATAAGGATAAATTGCTAAATTCCGAAAATGGTGAAAACAGTATTCTTGCGATACTATATACAACTACAACCGGGTCAAATGATCAGCAGATTATTTCGATCTCAACAAATTCCGGCTCCACCTGGGTGCCGGTCAGAAGCGTATTAGCTTCATCCAACCAAATTGCTAACAGTGTTTCATATTTCCTACCCGGATTATTTGCCGTAAGTAAAGACGGAAAAGTTTTAAAGTCAACAGATGACGGGGGAAACTGGACAGTAACCTCTTTATCAAGCAGTAACTCATTAAATGATGTTTCATTTTCGGATGTTAATAATGGTATGGTTATTGGAGATAAGGGAATTATATTTAAAACCACAGACGGAGGTACAAACTGGGTTTCAAAATCTAATTGTGGTAATAGTAATCTCAGCAAAGTTTCAGTTATGAACGCAAGCCGAGCGATTATTTTTGCTGCAGACGGGACAATATATGAAACAACTGACGGGGGAGATACATGGAAATCCTCGGTAGTAAATCTTTCGAGCTCCATAAATAATCTTATAGGGATAGCAGCTCTGAAATTAAGAAAAGAGCAGAATGAGAAAACATCAGATTTCATCTATTTTGCATTAGGTGAGGGGGGACTTGTGCTTAAAAACAGTGATGGGGGTATAGGACTTTTCCCTGTAGAACTAATCAGTTTTTCAGCCGATGTAAAAAATCACTCTGTGTGGCTTTCGTGGGAAACGGCGACCGAATTAAATTGTTACGGATTTGAAATAATGAGAGCGGAGGTATCTCTGGATATTTCAAAACCGCACAGCTGGAAAAAAGAAGGGTTTATTCCGGGAAGCGGTAACAGCAACGCATTAAAGAGATATTGTTTCAGAGACGAAAATATATTTACGGGAAAATATCGCTACAGATTAAGAATAATAGATAATGACGGAACGTATACATACAGTGCTGAAATTGATGTTCTAGTTGGCAATCCGGAGGAATTTTCACTTGGGCAGAATTATCCGAATCCGTTTAATCCGGTAACTAAAATTGGATTTAATATACCTGTGAGTGCGAAGAATAAGAAGGTCACGCTAAAAATTGTAAATCTGTTAGGAGAGGATGTGGAGACTCTGATAAGTGGTTTTGCGGAGCCGGGATATCATGTGGTACAATTTGATGCATCCAAGTTATCAAGCGGGATTTACATATATCTGCTTAATACAGGGGGCAGGATCATGTCGCGGAAAATGATATTTCTTAAGTAGAAAATTATTAAGCAGAATATCTGTTTTTGCAAACCGGGGTAAAGAAAAGGCGGATTGAAGTGAATCCGCCTTTAATCTTTTAGATACTGAAGTGACTTATTTAATCAGTATCATTTTTTTGATTCCAATAAAATTACCAGAAGTAAATTTATAAAAATAAACACCACTTGAAAGAGTTGTTGCCAACAAGTTGTAATTATAGTAACCGGCGGGTTTTTCTTCATTAATAAGTATAGCCACCTTTTCACCAGTAATATTAAAAAGTTCGAGAACCACTTTGCTGTCTTCCGGAAGTTGGTAACTTATAACAGTAGCAGGATTAAACGGATTAGGATAATTCTGAGACAGTGCATATACACTAGGAATATCAACAGAAGCATCCGTTTCCAGGCTATATTTGAAAGTGCCGTCGTTATCAGTGATCTTCAACCTATATGTATGAAGTCCACAATTAAGCAATGTTTCGGTAAAGGAGTAATTCTTAGGAGAATTACTATTTCCCGCAGCTTTGACCTCACCTATTTTCAGCCACTCGCCGTTTCCACTCTTTTTTTCAACCGAGAAATGAGAGGTGTTAACTTCCGTCTCGGTTCTCCATGTAAGGGTAATATCTCTTTTATTTGCACTTGCATTAAACATAGCGAGTTCGACAGGCAGTGGGTTGGTCTCATCTGCAGCAATAACAAATTCAGAAAAACCATTTTCTATTTCGAAAGATAGAATTGTTCCCGATACTGAATAGGGAGTGCCGAGATCAATCCAGGTATCGGATGGATTATCTCTTTTAAGCAGATGCAGATCCCAATAATCGTTAATTCCCGAGAGTCCAGCCACATCAATTTTAATAATCGCATAACACTCATTATCAGTATTTTCATCAGGAATGATCACCCAATAATAAGGGGCAAAATTGTTTAGCGTTCCGGGGAGTATTCCTCCGGGACTTCCTTCTATCTTTTCGACTGTAATTTCTATTGGGTACCATGTATTATCAACAGAGGAAAGATTGATGTCTGTACCCGTAAAATCGTAAATTCCCCAAAAACTGCTAATCGTTTTTGTTGATATTGCGGTAGGAGTCTTTTCAATTTTGAGGTTATCCAAAAGAAATCCAGTAGCATCAAATGACTGATCGGTAACGTTTCTCCATCTGAAAGAAACTGTATTCCCTCCGTATGAGGAGAGGTCATAAACCTCGCGATCATAGGAACCATAATTTTGTTGATCGGACAAAGTAGCCAGTGTTGTCCAGTTATTCCCATTATCCGTAGTTATCTCGAAAAATGTTCTATCGTATGGTTCTTCTTCAATTCCATTTATGGAGTTGGATTTCTTATCAACCATTTTTAACGGTCCGGAGAAAGGGTCATCATCCTGCCAGTAAAAACTCATTCTCATATTCGCTGGGAGAACGAACTTATTAGTTGTGAGGGTACCATTTTGGTCGTATTCTATGCCGATGGCGAAATCACCGGCCCATGAGTTATCTCCAAGAATCCATTTATTATCGGCGTCCCTCCAACCCGCCGGTGGGGCGTATCCCCTCTCCATACCCTCGAAGGAGGGGAAAGAGGAAACAATTTTTTCATTTACTGTGGCGACACCAGAAACGTGACTGTTATTATCCCAAAACCCACCACCACTGACGCTGTATCCACCGTAGGAATAAGAACCGCTAAGTATTTGGAATCTTGTAGCGTAATAAGCTGTACCCATTTGGATATTTTGACCTATATCAACGCTATACTCATCATTGTTTTCGTACTCAGCATAAAAAGAAGCTTCCGCCCATTGAGATTCGCTCCAAGTGGATGGATCAGTATTTGTATAATTCCACCCAACCCAAGCCTTTAAACCGGGTTGTTCACCATTCAAGGTTGTAATTCCGTCTGAATAAACCCTTCCATAAACAGTAAAGCTGCCTCCCTCGGATTGAGTTACCGTTGATGGGTGCTGCAAATTGCACCAGCCAATGGTTGAACTAATTACCGTAAGCACACCCGAGACATAAATAGTACCATCCCAGAAGCCACCGCCGCCCGAGCTATAGCCGCCATATCTCGGTTCCATACCTTTGTAAACAAATTTTGCAGCGAAGTAGTATGTCCCCTGTGCAAAATTTTCTCCTAAAGTGAGTTTGAACTCATCGTTGTTTTCCGATTGGACATTAAATGTAGCGCGGGTCCAATTAGTCCAAGTATTAGGATTTGTATTTACGGTAGAGTAGCCAATATATGCTTCCAGATCAGTAGTTGCACCAGCTGTTGCAGTAATGCCGTCGATATAAACACGTGCATAGATATCAAAGCCAAGAGTTCCTTCTCCTTTGGAATAAGTTCCAGGGGACTGCAGATTACACCATCCAATTGGGGTGGGGTTATAGCCGGTTTCGAAGGCTCCTATAGTAGGAATAGTTTCGTTGCGTAAAGTTCCAGCATAGTCAGAAGTAATTCCTATAACCGGAGTTCCACCACCGATTATTGATGAATTATTAGGCACATACAAAGCGGAGTTCGACTGGAAATATGTGTTTGTATTTTGTGAATGAATATCCTGACCTGTAGCTGTTCTCCAGTCGGCAATAGTCAATCTAGCAGATCCAAGAAAGCCAAGAACCCCCTCATTGCCCCCGCCAAAGTAATTGTTATAATCAATTGAAGCAAAATTCGTATTTGGTGCTGCAGAATAAATTGCATAAGCAGTTGACACCCCGGTAGTATTCTCCAAACTATTTTTGAAAACATTATTTTTGAGAGTCACGCCTGTAGAACCGCCATTGATATAAAGTGCATAACTTGCATCACTTGTTGCACTTGAACGGTTACAGTTACCATAAAGATTTACGCTATTATAATAAAGATAAACGCCATTAGCCGAGCTTAACTTAATTCCCGTAACTGCTCGGTTTGAGCCCGCGGTATAACCAGATCCGTATATATTGTAAAAAATATTATTTGATAATGTTATATTTGCTGGATTTTCGGCAGTATTGATTTCCAAACCGCATGCACCACCACCGGAAGAAGAAGTGCTTGCCCGGACAGAATGAATATCGTTGTTTTCGAACATAACATTCCTAACTCCCGCGCTAAGGAGCACTGCAGTGAGGCTACTGGAACCATATTCTACATTTTGAATTGTATTTCCACGAACAATGACATCTTCGCAATTGTATAAATATAATGCCATATTACCAAGTTTTCCTGTTGAAGCTCCGATGGTGTTATTTGTAATAGAAATGTTATTGTATTTCCCTCCGGTTCTACCAAAAAGATATATTCCATAAGCGGAATTATAAAGTTCATTATTATCTAAGGTAAGGAAATCGTGATCGTAACCATCGCTTCCGATGGTATTCCCACCGGCGAAAAACACTATATAATAACCAGAGCTATTATATCCGGAAGTGAGTTTGCAATTTTTAACTGTTACATGATGGCACCCGGCACCTGCGGAAGCGCCCGCAAGCCAAATGCTTGAACTTGTACCGCTAAATGATGTATATGTATTTGCAAAAGTCAAACTTCTGTCAGTTCCCTTAGCCCCGTTAGAACCATCGATAATGAAGTAATCTGCTCCGTACAATTTAATCAGAGCTTGTGAAGAGGAACCAGATATTACCGGCGTTTTTCCAGAAGCAGGTTTGATTGTGATGGTGTTCGTTTCACTCGAACCGGCATTTTCATTAAATACTATTGGAAAAGTTTCGCCCGGGTAGGTGTCATCAATAAGGGAGAAAACAACGGGACCGGTTTGCTGTTTCATATTATAATCGGCAGCAGCAAGAGTAAGCGTGGCAAAATCTCCCCCAACGCCAACGGTGAATGTGCCGGTGATCATGCCAACTATTTTATAGCCATTAATCATTCCGGAAAGCGGAAAGTGGGGGGCGGTGAGTCCCACTCCGGTAACAGGTGCATTCAGCGTTCCAGAATTAATTGCTGCATTCGGAGTAGTGGCTACATCCTGCGCCACAATAAAATACTGGATGGAATCTCCGCTTGTTACTCCTCCGAAAATAAGTCCATAATTAATAGTAAATTCAAAAGGTGACGAGGAAGAAATAGACTCTGAATATTTCCAGCCGTCTGTTGAGTTTGTATTATCATTCAGGTTGTTTGTATTAGTTGACTTCTTAAAATAAATTCTAGGTTTTGCACTTGAGGTATTAATACCCGATAGATCTTCTATAGATACACTTAATGTCCTGCTATCTGTGGATGTGGTTGAGGTTAATGCAGAATACTCAATCACAGGAGGAATTTCATCTATTGCAATAAAATTCCCCGCATCTGCACCAATATCCGGAAAAGTTTGATTCCTGATTTCATCATCAATGTCGTCGGTTATAAGAAAAGGGGTTGAAATTCTTTGTCCACTCCCCTTTACTCTAGTGGGCACATCACTTTTTATATGCGGGTTTGATACACTAACAAAAGGAACATCCTCGGAGAAAGATGACTGTTCTTTTGTTACCAGGACGGTTTTATAATCAGCAAGTGTCTGGTATGATGCCGGAGTATAAGAATCGTAACAAATCAGATTTGAGGCAGAGGGGGTTCCCGAATAATAAATATTATTATTTGAGTTAGCCGAGATATTTGTGAAGTCAGAGGCATATCTATAATGTCCAAGACTCTTACTGTAAGTACCTGATAATATACATTCAAAAATATTATTTCTCAAATCGATCACAGCCGGGTCATCATTTGAGTAATATGCAGCGGCGATATTACCCGCATTAGATGATTCAAAAGCTATATTCACAGTATTATGGAATAAATAATAATTAGAAGGAGTGCTACTCCCCATAAGTTTTAAACCTCTAACAGAAAAACCACTGCTTGAAGGCGCACTAAGTCCCCAAATGAAATTATTATAAATATAGGCGGTCATCTCGCCGAAATCAAGGGTGATTCCGGAAATATCCTTCTGATTAGAACTTTGATTGGTGATTTCGTAGATCTGATTTTTAAAAAGATGGAGTGTGGTTATCCTACCGGCAAATATTCCTGTAAATGAGCCATCATTTATTGTACAGGAATGAATAAGATTTTTATATACGTGGATATTTGCTCCCGACGTAAGATACATCCCATATCCCGAATTACCTGATATTCCTGCGGAGTGGTTCATGTGGTGGATAGTGTTCCCGTATATATTTCCAGTGTTTGATCCATTTTGTATTTCAATACCGGTGTAATATCCCAAGGTTGATGAAAAACTTATATCATTGTTAAAAACATTAAAGTTTACCTGGTAGGATAAACCTATTCCTGCCCTTTCACAATTTCTCAGAGTACTGATTCCTCCATCTATAGTTCCCACCTCGTTGCTGCTATCAGGATAAATGCCGGAACCAGTCAGATAATAACCATAATAAGATGAACTAATAATATTATTGTAAAACTTATTATAAGAATTTGCAGCGGCGTTTGACGAGGCGGAACTAAATAGATAAATTGCTTTTGTATAAGTGCTATTTAACGAAAGAGCAATAGAGCAATCCCTGACCAAGTTGTATCTGCAACCAGTGGTTGAAGTACCGAGCATATATATTCCATATTCAACAATATTTCCCTCTCCGTTCCGGATATCAAGACCCTCAATAGCTACATAGGAAGCCGAGGAAAGTTTTATCGCGGCATCGGAATTCCCGGTAGTTCCCGTAAAAATCAAAACAGGTTTTGCACCCTCCCCCGACTGTCGAATAGTTATAGTTTTTTCTATTGTGCCCGAAACAGTAATATTTGAAAGCCCCGGTTCATCAAAAGTCTCACCATCCTGGATATTAAAAATAACGCTTCCGCTCAATCCAACTGCATTTAATTGCGAGACTGCGGCGTACAGAGAAGAGAAATCACCGCCGGAATTTTTAATAGAGTAAGTACCGCTCATGGGTGTTTTTATCTCTCTTGATCCGGCAGGTGAAGTAATGTCGGGAATTCTCAGAGCTTCGCCGGTTTCCGAGGTTATAAATTGTGAACACTCTGCATCAACAAAATTTCCTGCAGTTGCGCTTCCGCTAATATCGTAAGCAAGCCAGAAAAAATTATTTCCATTACTCAGAACCTGATTTCCAGTTACAGAGAAAGAACCCGAGGGATTGGACACGGGACTGCCAAAGGGAATAGCGGTTGAGAAATTATCGGTAGTCGTATAATAAGCAGATGCCCGGGTTACGTCAAGCGAAGAAGTAGTCCCATTAGTGTTAAATGTAATCGAGGAGACACTTATCGGATTTTGCGCACCAGATGTAACAATATTAAGTTTTATAATTTCCTGGTTTATATCTCCGACCAATACTCTTGCAGTAGTCCCTTGTTGAGTAGTTGCAGAGGAAAATGACATATCGCCCAAAAGATAATAAATCTGTATATTGGGGCGGTTTGTGGAAAGAGTTCCTACACCCAGTGGGATACTGTTATCACTCGCCCATGATTGAAATAAGTTACTACCAGAAGAAGTATATCTGAACTGAGGATATGATGAAGTGCCAGTGCCTCCATAATTTGTTTCGCAAAGGACAAGGAGATTATCCTGATCGTAAGAAAAATCATCAATATCTATACTCTTCCATCCCGATGAATTGCACGTCAGACTCCCCTCATAGACAAGAGTTGCACCCGCAATCATGCTGCTCCAAGTATTAGAGGTCATAGATACTGAGGTTGTTTTCTTCAGATAGATTTTTGCCGGAATACTTTGTCCGCTATTAATAGAGACATACCAGCCGAGAGCTTGAATAGATTTGGGCGGGCCAATTTCTGCAGCTGTATATAATGCCGCAGCACGCTCGTAACCATAATAAATACCCAGCGGTTGACGCTGATAACCGGTTCCAGTTCCTATCTCCACCACCCCCTGAGGTCGTAAAGAATAATTAAATAAAAAAAATGACACAAACATAAAAAGCACAGAAAAATTCTTAAACATAAACACCTCTCAACAAATAAGTCTTTTCATAGCGAAAATTCAAAAAAATTCCCGAGATAAGCAAGAAATAAATTATATATTTTTTGTATCTGTGATTTAAATCTCTCTTTTGAATTCAAAAGAATATTGTTACATTGTATTAAGACAGGGGAGAAAGACATTTCATTACCAAGAACGTTAGAGTGGTTGGTGGTAATATGTTTGATTTGAGCTGTAAAAAATCAGAAATAAATGACTTTTTTTGACAGATGGGTGTTATTATAAACTTATAGATCAAAAAAATAAAGAAATTTAATACGCTTTATGCAATCTGTTTGCGGATGAGAAGAAATTATTTGGCTATTTGTGGGAATTAAATTATTTTTGGTGCGGAATTATTTTTGACTTTAGTATAGGAGTGTAAAATGAACAAGGAAAGAAAATCTGCCGGTTGGCTGGTAGTTGACAAGATTCCTCCCTCTCCTAAATTCAAGGTTCTCTTAATACCCGGATTGATGGGTTCCGACTTTGTGTTTTCAAAATTAATGAATAACTCTGCGCTTGAGGGGGCAGGGGTTCATTTAATAGGCGGAAATCCTCCGGGATTCAAAGGGAATCTGCTTCCTGATGATTTTGACTTCCACATCAGCAGTTATGCTGCTTCTGTAGAGGCAATTGCGGAGGCTGAGACAGTTAATTTGATTCTCGGGCACAGCTTTGGAGCAAATGTTCTGATAGAGGTCGCTTTCAGAAGGAAGTTCAAGGGGAAACTCATGCTTATCTCTCCATCCCTGTGCCGGGATTCGGAGACTAAAGATATGAAGATGCTGGATAAATACAGCCGAAATAAACTTCTCAAGGGGCTTATGTGGAGTGTTACTTACGCCTCGATAAAATCCGCCTTTACTCCGTATTTTAAGGATCCCGATGATCTGGCTTCGGTTGTACAGGATGCAAAACTGATACCAAAAAAAATCGCTGCAGAAATATTCCTTGGTTATTTTGATTATCTTATCCGTTATCCCGATCTAGATGAAAGACTAATCACCACAACAGTTCCGGTTTATTATCTGAGGGGTGATAAAGATGATATTGGTTTTACGCAAAAGAACCGGGAGACACTTAAAAAATCTTCTCTGGTTAAACTATTTGAAGTGCCAAACGCAAGTCACTTTGCAATGAATGACAATCCGGAAGAAGTTGCAAGACTAATAATTGAAATGCTTAATTCATAATTCGGAAACAAAACCGCGATACTACATACTGTTATGAGAAAAATGATAATTCTTACTGAGGGGATGACTACAGTTCAACATGCAAAAACTGCAATAAATTTGATTTGCTATAAACCGGAAGAAGTACTTGCCTTGTTTGACAGGACAAAGACGGGGGAACCGGTTAGTCCGCTTCTTGGAATTGAAACAAATATTCCAATTATCGGAAGTTTGAATGATTTCCCGGAGGCAAACACATTTTTACTTGGAGTTGCAACAGCCGGGGGGGGATATCCCGATGAATGGAGACCAATAATTCTGGAGGCCATTTCAAAAGGAATGACAGTTGTATCCGGACTTCACAAGTATCTTTCCGATGATCCGGAATTTGTTGAAGCAGCCCGTAAACACAAAGCGAAGCTTGTTGATATCCGCAAGAACGATTTTAAGAAAGTGGCAACGCGCAAGGGAATTAAAGAGACAACTTTGAGGATTCAAACCGTTGGGAACGATTGCAGCAACGGAAAGATGATAACAAGCTATGAAATAGCTCTTGAACTAAAAAGAAGGGGGAAGGATGCTAAATTTGTTGCAACAGGACAGACAGGGATACTGCTTGAGGGGGACGGAATTCCGATAGATGCTGTGATCGCCGACTTTGTAAACGGTGCAGCGGAGGAGATGGTTCTGCGCAACCAGCATCATGAAATACTCATAATTGAAGGACAAGCCAGCATAATTCACCCAAGATATTCTTCGGTCACACTCGGATTGCTTCACGGTGCAATGCCGCAAGGGTTAATTATGTGTTACGAAATGGGGCGCGAGTTTACCAAGAATCTTGAGCATGTAAAAATTCCTTCGATGAAGAGAATAATTGAACTTTACGAAGCGATAACCGATCCTCTCTTTCCGTGCAAGGTTATTGGATTTGGAATTAACGGCAGAAAATTTTCACGAGCCGAAGTTGACTATGAAAGGGAGCGGATTAAAGAGGAGTTTGGTTTACCGGCTTGTGATGTAATAAAGCATGGACCGGCTGAACTAGCTGATGCAATTCTTGCGTTCAAGTATTAGTAACAGAAATCATTCCAGGGCTTTACTAATCTGAGCGGAGCAACTGCTGCAGTAAAAGCCCCCTTTAATGTCCACTTCTTCTATTCCTGCTGAGGAGTGCATAACGCAGTCCCATTCCCGGCAGTGAATGAGCCCGAAATTATGTCCCAACTCGTGATATACTTCTTTCATTAATCGTTCAAAAAACAAATCCTCGTTCACTTCGCCGGAATAAAATTCCTCATGAAGTCTGAAAGATGATACGATGGAGTGTTTACCTCTCAGCTGAGCTTCGCCATAGATAAACGTCAGGACTGGGACATAGAGATCCGCATCCATGAGGATTAGGATTTTTCCATCATAGTGGGTGGTTTGAGGTATTGCCTGAGCCAGCAAACGGGTAGAGAAGTATTGATTTCTTTCAGGGGAGCGGACGGCCTCAAGATCAAAGTTCAATTTAATAACTGACACATCGGCATGCAATTTAGATTTGATATCTTCGGCAATCCTCTCAAGAAGTTGATTATTTATTGCTCCTGCCGGTGCAAGAAAAATGCGAGTCATAAGTCAGGCTTATGAATTATCTCTTTTAAGTCCGAAGCGATTCAGTTTATTGTACAAAGTCACCCGGTCAATTCCCAAGATCTCGGCACTCTTGCTAATATTCCAGTTATTCTCTTGCAGTATTTTTATAATATGCCGTTTTTCCAGAGCGGCAAGAGATTTATCTCCTTCATCGAGCACGGAAACATCTCCGACATGGAAAGGCAGGTCTTCGGCACTTACTTTATCTTCCTTGCAAACCACAACGGCTCGCTCTATTGCATTTTCCAGTTCCCTGACATTACCAGGCCAGTTATAGTTAACAAGAAAATCCATTGTCTCTCTTTTGAAGTCCGAGATCTTCTTATTCATATTAGTGTTGAACTTCTTCAGAAAGTATTGCGCCAACAACTCAATATCATCACGCCGCTCCCTAAGCGGGGGAATAAAGATAGAGAAAACATTCAGTCTGTAGTATAAATCTTCCCGGAACAGACCGTTTTTCAACTGTGTTTCGAGATTCTCATTCGTAGCGGCAATTACTCTGAAATCGCTTTTAATCATCTCATTTCCGCCGACTCGATAAAACTGTTTTGTTTCGAGTACTCTCAGGAGATCAATTTGCATTTTAGGAGAAACCGTACCGATTTCATCAAGGAAGATAGTTCCCCCGTTAGCCATCTCAAACTTTCCTTTTCTTTTATATTGTGCGCCGGTAAAAGCGCCTTTTTCATGACCAAACAATTCGCTCTCCAGAAGTGATTCGCTCAAAGCTCCGCAGTTAACAGTAATAATCGGAAAATATTTCCGGTTGCTGTTGATATGAATCGCCTTTGCGATCAGCTCTTTTCCCGTTCCGCTTTCACCTCGTATCATAACAGTTGTATCTGTAGGTGCCACGGTATTTATAAGAGAAAATATTTTTTTCATCTGCATGCTTTCGCCGACGAGGTTATCGGGTCTGATTATCTCATCAATTTTTGTTTTGAGCAGAATATTTTCCTTTTTGAGACTCTGCTGATTCAGGGCTTTATCAACAATATGAGATAACTCTTCGGGATCAATAGGTTTGGTTATATAATCAAAGGCACCGTCTTTCAGAGCTCTTATAGCTGTGGGGACTGATGCGAAGGCAGTTATCAGGATAAAAATCACCTCATCATCAATTTCCTTTATTCTGGTAAGAAGATCAAGTCCGCTCATTCCCGGCATTTTCATATCAACCAGCATGAGATTATACTTGCCTTTCTCGAATTTTTTCAAAGCAGTTTCCCCATCTTCAGCGACATCCACTTCATATCCCTCTTCTTCAAACCAATGAAACAATGATTCCCTGACTATGTTCTCATCATCAACTATCAGAATTCTAACTTTTTCCATAACACCCTTAACTTAATTGTGGTAGTTCAATTTTAAATACAGTTCCTCTTGACGAGGTTGATTCAACAGTGACATTCCCCTTGTGCTGTTGAATAATTCCATAGACTACTGCAAGACCCAATCCGGTACCTTTGCCATTACTCTTAGTCGTATAGAAAGGCTCAAAAATATTCGGAAGGTCTTTATCGGAAATTCCCTTTCCCTCATCGGCAATTCGTATAACGCAGTACATATTTTCGGAACTCAGACTCACTTTCAGAGTCCCTCCATCTGGCATTGATTCAATCCCGTTAATGCACACCGATACAATTACTTGTTCAATTCGCTGGCGGTCGCAATTTACTATAATGGACTCTTGGGGGTAATGTGTAAGCAGCCGCACCTTGTGTATTTCAAAATGATGATTTATGATCATCAAACTCTTCTCAATTATGTCGCGAATGTTGCTGTTATCAAATATACCCTCTTCTTTATGACTGAATAACAGCAAATCTTTTACTATCCGTCCGCATCTTGAGGTTTCGTCAGAAATCAAGCGGAGATACTTTAAGAGGGGATCAAATTGTCCGGTTCCATTATCCTTGTCGAGTTTCCGCGCAATCAGTTTCGAGTAGGTTAATATTCCTTCCAGCGGATTGTTAAGTTCATGGGCAACAGTGGCGGATAGTTTTCCGAGCGAGGCGAGTTTTTCTATTTGCACAACTTGTTCATAGATCTTCTTCAACTCCTCGTTTTTTTCCTCCACCTTCATGTTTAGAGTCTCGGACCAGTCCTTAATTTCCTTATAAGCCTTATCCAAACTTGTGGACATATTGTTAAATTGTTTAACAATAACCCCAAGCTCATCTCTTGACTCCAGGGGTATTTTGTAATTCATATTTCCGCGGCTTATCTCTTTTATCCCGGTAGATATTTTTTTCAAAGGAACATTGATCATTAAATTAACGAAAAGTGCAATTATCAATGCGAGAACTCCTGTCAGGATAATAGTGCTTGTTACAATACCAGATACATTAGAGTTAACCACATTATCCACTCTGTCCGTGGACATTTGAATATCCAATAGTCCCAGCAGTTTAACATCACCGGAGTGATAATGGCATTCGGCGGTATAACAGTCCTTTTCGTTATAAATAGGATTAATCAAGCCCAGAACTTTCTGTCCGTCCTTGTTCCAAAAATACCGGACCATTTGCTCAAGGGGAAGGTTAGAAGGAAGCTGGGGTTGACTATGGCACGGGCTGCAGGATGGAGATTTTACATCATATATCTTACCCACTTCGCTGCTGTCGGAAGAATATGCCACAAGTCCATCCTTATTATAAACCTTGATAGCGTAAACTCCCTTTTCGGTTCCAACTGTATTGATAATCTGGGCAATATCTTCCCGCTTGTTCAACAACATGCTATATCGGGTAGATTTCTTAACAATATCGCTCAGGTTCAGTGCATTCTGTGTACATGCTAAACTGATATCCTGCTTTAGTTTGGAAATCGTATAGTACGAGTAAAATCCAAGATTCACAAGTACTACTGCACATAATATTAATATCAGTTTTACACTGACTTTATTAAACAACTTTGCGGGCATAGCATTAAAATTTATAAATTTTGATTAAAAATTCTGCAACATCTGGTATAAAGTGTAAATAAAATATACAGAATTGAATAATGCAATCTATTAAGTATTTCTCATAAATTCAAGAGGTTTCTGAATTATTTCCTGGTTTTTACATTACTGCTAAAAAAAAAGGCTGCTTTGCAGCAGCCTTCAGTTTAATAAAAAAGGATGAAAAGCGGTTACTTAATAAGCATCATTTTCTTAATGCTTTCAAAATTATCAGCTTTTATTTGGTAGAAATAAATTCCGCTTGTCAGGTTCGAAGCATCAAAATTCACGGTGTGGTAACCTGCAGTCATTTTTGAGTTAATTAACTCAGCCACTTTTTCACCGATGCTGTTGAAAATATTTATTTTAACCTGACTATCCGCAGGCAGACCGAACTTAATGGTTGTCGATGGATTGAAAGGATTCGGGTAATTCTGTTCGAGGACATAATTTGCCGGGATATCGAGATCTATTTTAACCACGCTACTATAAGAGAATGTCCCGTCAAAATCAATCTGTTTCAGGCGATATTCATAAGATCCGGCTTTCAGGTTCTTATCCGTGAACGTATAAGAAGTTGCTTCGGTTGTAGTTCCTTTACCGTCTATGAAAGAAACCTGAGTCCAGGTATCAGCACTGACATTCTTTCTTTCAATGCTGAATCCGGAGTTATTGGTTTCTGTTGCTGTTGTCCAGGTTAACAGAACATTATCCTTAACCGGTTCAACGGTAAAGGAGGTGAGTTCAACAGGAATTGGGGCTATAACCATTGTAAGCGGTACAGTTACAACCGGAGTTCCGGAATTGTTATTGACAACAATATCCATTGAATAAGTTCCAAGCGGGAAGTCCTCGCTCTTGAAAGTCATTTCAATCGCCGCAGTATTTCCGTTATGCAATGTACCTGCAAGCGGACTATTCGTGAGCACCCATTCAGGGTCGGCGGAAATCTTGAGAGCAAGGTTGTTCTTTATATAGTTTGCATCTTTAGCAACCTGAAGACCAACTGTACCTGTTGAGTTTTCGATCCCGATCGTAGCGGAGTTGATAGTACCTGTCATTGTGTTATAGTAAACCAGGATTTTTCCACTTGAGTAGAGATGAACCTGCCAGGTATAACTTGATGTTCCGCTATATCGCTGGTAGTTGGTCCATTGAATAATTATTTTATTACCATCCTGTTTATAGTGAACGGTACCGGGAGATTTTGCATCGAGGTCATCCCAGAACGGACAAATAATCTCATTTGGAACACCGGCAGTAGGAATTGAAGCATTTGAAAATGCATTTGCGGTTATCGGTGCAAAAGAGATAAATCCATTCGATGACAGATAAAATTGTGTTTTAACCTGTCCATAGAATTTGAAATTGAATCCAAGGTTATAAGGACCGGAGTAACCCTCGTCCGTTGCTCCAAATGTTCCGGTGGCAATCCAATTGGTAACCGGAGTACCGGTCGCAGCAATATCATTCCACTCATAAACCGGACCCTGAAGTTCGTCGCTGTCAATCCATTGATAACCGAAAGCATCCGGACCTCCCAATCCTTCAATAGACTGACCACCGGTTGTGACCGGATAATCTTTGTCCACTTCAGAATTTTCTGTATTATTAGCGAGCGGAATAATCCTGAACTGAATTTTATTAGGATAATTATTATTCTCCATTACAACAGAATAATCAAGAGTGGAGTTGTGCGGGCTGACGTTGTTAATTCTAATAGTATCCGTAACCACAACGCCCGAAGGAACCTGTTTGTTAATAGCGTTCGGAGTCACAAGTATCTGAGGAGCACCCCAGGTTGAAGCTGTTGCGATGTTTGATATTGGAGAAGTATTACCCCATAAATCCAGGGCTTTAATTGCAAAGTAATATTGCGTGCTGAATGCAAGGCTGTCGATTTCAAGGGACTTAGGAGTTCCGGCAGAATCACTTTGCATTGGCAGTACTACCCGGGGAGCCGTATTGAAATTCCCGTCATTAATTGCTGAAGTACTGTAGCGTATATCGTATGCAGCTATTCCGCCGAAAGTACTATCATATGGTGCTGTCCAGGTTAGAGTAAGTGAGTTTGAAGTTGGTGATGTAACCGCTAAATTGGTTACCGGATCCGGAGGAGTTGTGTCAGGAGGAATGACTTTTTTTGTCTCGATTGAAGGATCGCCCATAAGATTGTACATCTCAAGATAGCGAAGCATCATTGAACCGGATGTAACCGATCCTCCGAAATGCTGAACCATCAAATACTTTCCTCTGTCAAACATTGGGGTGACTTTTGATATCCCCTCATCATACATTGATTTAAATATCCTTCTTTCAAGAATATCATCCTCATCCCAGTAGGAGTTAACCGAAGAGCCATAGAAAGTAACTCCGCCGGTTGCTGCTCTAAGCCATGTCTCTCCAAATGATTCTGCAATGTGGTAGGATCCCGTTATACAGGAGAAGGAGTATACAAACGGAAACACGGTATTGGTAAGGGCATTAACCTGACTTTGATTTAGCACCGGACCATCCGCCCAATAAGTTTCAGCACCATGACCCGAATAAATCGCAAACACCTGATTAGCATTCAGAGCATTTACAAGTTGCTGTGTTGTAGCATTATATGTGTGGGTATACAACTTGAGTGCAGAATAACCGGAAGGCTGGAAATAATTGTCAATAACAAAATTATGAGTTCCCTCGGTTATTGAGTAGTTATCTTCGGAAGCCATATAAACATTCTTTTTTTCGAATGTTCCGATATAATTTTCCATATAGATCGTTTTGTTGATGGCGTTTTGTAACTGCGAGGGACTTGCTATCGAGAATCTGCCGATGAAAGCATCTGCATAATAATCAGTTCCTTCTAGCAAAACATAATTGAGGTCTGTTCGCGGGCTGCCTGTTCCGCTACCTGTCCAGGCGGGAATTTTATCCGTATCGCCAACCAGGAGAATAAACTCGGGTTTGGTGGTCGGATTTGCATAAAGATTCTGGATATAAGTTTTTATAGCTGTGGTAGTTGTTCCGGTAACGGTTGTGGTGACAAGAGTAATATTATAACCGAGTCCGTTTTTGTGAGCTATGAAAGGAGCTAGTCCTGCTTCATATTCAGGAGCGGTAATTATGAGGTAGTTCCTCAAGCTCTTCGAAGATCCGGCTTTATAATCCTGGAAAAAGCTCTTTAAGAAAAGATTATAGGAATCGGATAATCCGTTAACTCTTTCAACCGGTTTTTGAAGTTCGATCGTAAAAGTTGCATGCTTAACAACTTTAAGTTGTTTTGCCACGGGATTGAATGCAAAAGGATAAATTGTAATCGTAACACCTTTAACACCGCCAATCACATAAGGTTCTGAAATTTTGTAAAGAGGAGCGTTCGGATCCCCTGTTGAGGAATAGTATTTAGTGTTAAACGAAAAAGGTCTTTCTTTCAATGGTTTATTTCTGGGCCACGGCTCCTGGAAAGGATAAACGGGGCTTTGCAGAATTTCGATAGAAGATAACAGATTCGAAACGGAGATGTTCTTTACATCATCGTTTGAAGTTATCGAAAGATTGAAGGATATCTGCGGAAGTGCAGGATAGCCGATATCGGTGGTTGTTCCGTAATCCGGAAGTATCAATTTAGTGAATTCACCCTGTTCAAGGTCAACCCGCTGAAAAGAATATTCGGGAAGCGAAAAGTCAATTGTGTATCCGCTGTTTCCCGAAGTTACGTTCAAGCCATTAATATGCTGAGCAACAACAAGATTGGACATCAGGAATAGAATTATCAGTCCTGATAAGTAGAGTTTTTTCATCTCATCTCCATTGGTAAATTATTTAATCTGGTTTATTTTTTATTAAGTCGTCAAAAGAAATATTCATCAGTTCGTAGTTTTTCCAACCCTTAAAATCATAGTGCCACCACTCCGCCTGCATAATAGAAAATCCATTTTTAGTCATGAGACTTTTAAGCAACTCCCTGTTTTTCAGAGCGGTTTTAGAGAGTTTATTATAATTGTGGTTGGCCTTTTGAGTAAAGTCGTCGTAAAGTGTTGGCATTTCAAGTTCCTCGCCGGTCTTCGAGTCAATAATTGTTAGGTCAACCGCGCAACCCCGGTTATGTCTGCTTCCTTCTTTTGGATTAGCTACATATTTTTTCAATTCAGTAGCACCCCACATAAAAACTGTTATGTCATAAGGGCGATAGCCGTCAAAAATCTTAAGTTCAAGTCCTTTTTCTTTAAGTGCCTGCTGGATTTTTAGGAGAGCCTTTGCAACGGGGAAGCGCACAAATGCTTTGGCTTTCGGGTAAAGAACCTTCCCGGTGAAGTTATCGGGGGTTGCATATTTGATATCAATCTTTATTCCCGGGATAAACTCCTCGAGATCAACAAGCTGTTTATTGCTGTTCTTAGCAACCAGTTGCTCATAAGTGTCGAAGCTGTCAACAACCTTAAGCCCGTACTTATTAGCCGGGATTGTCTGTGCAATTGTGGCAAGCGAGAAAAAGAAAAAAACGTAAATAACGGAATTAATCCGCAGAGCCAATTTCATTCTGAAAGCTGGTATCCTAAAATAAATATACTAATCATTAAAAATACAACAATCCTCTTAAAACTCAAACCGAAAAATCGGGTATAAATTTAATTTCTTATCGAAATAGGGGGAGCGTTCATAAAAGAAATTCAGTCTGGCATATGGCTCATTCCTGAACTTTTCATCCTCCGAAAGCCGTTTATCGAATTCTTTACGGAGTATCGGATCCTCGTTATACATCTTAAGCGCCACTTCCTCCATAACGTACCACTCAAAATATTCTTTTCTCTCGAAAATGGAATTCATGAATCCCCACCTGAGGAAAGAGTCCGGGCTTTTGGGTTCCAGGGCGTGAACAATAACACGAACTGCGCGCTGATTTGTCGGGATCAGGAAAGTACCTGCCGGAATTCTCTCCACTGCCGTGAAAGTGTCGTAACTGCATGTTACTGTCTGCCTCCCCTCATAAGAAACCTCGCTTAGTTTAACATCCTTAAACTTGTACCGGGTAACCCGGAATGTTGTATCTTTTGTGAGTTTTTTATAGACCACACCATGAAGTTCCAGCCGTTTAACCAGGGATTCCCATTCTTCGGGGATAAAGTAGAATTTCGCCGGTTTAACAGAATCTGTTACTGCCATATCGTTATAGAACGGGACAGTCATATCCTTTTTGATATTGGTATATTTAATTTTCTTCGTTCCCGATATATTGCTTTCTTCCCCTATAGTCTCAAATCCTTTATAAAGAAAGTCCGTTGATTTTTGTGTCCGTGAGAAAGTTAGCGGAAACCATTTTCCCTGCGCTCCATAATCGCATCGGCTGTTTCCGTCAGCGTCGTTATTAAGTTTTTTGATATAACTGCCTCGGTGGTAGAGTAATTCGAGAAATGACTCCATACCCGCTTTAGTTGAAAAAACACGTTCTTTATAGGGTTTAATCATATGAGTTTCAATCAGGAAGCAGATTCTGTTCTGTGCTGCTCCATATCCATTTGATAAACGAGGTAAACCGACCCAGTCATACAGTCCGTTTTCAGGGCTTTCCTTAACGAAACCAACGTATGGTGCAACGAGATAACCTTTTCCAGTAACATACTTTTCAATATGCGGTATCAGTTCATTCTTTGTGAAATCAGCCAGACCGCTTTCAACATTGGCGAACTTCTCAAGTCCATAAGTCAAGGTATATTGATGGTCCGCACCGTCGGTAGTGTGGGAATCTATCCACAGGTCAGGCAGCCAGACGGAAAATAGCCTCAGCAGCGCCTGCATTTCCGGAGCATCCGCTTTAAGCCAGTCCCTGTTGAGATTCAGATTCTGGGCGGTAGTGCGCCAACCCTGTTCAACGGGTCCGTTCTGGTTAATTCTGCTGAAAGCCGAACTTCTTTCATGTCCATCCACGCTGAAGATTGGAACAACTAAAAGAATAAGGCTATCAAGGTAGAATTCCTTTTCCTTTGTTACAAGAATTTCCCGCAGGAGGAGCATTGACGCATCTTTCCCCTCAATTTCGCCGGAATGGATACCGCTGATAATCAGGAGAATTGGCTTCCCGGACTCGTGCGCCTCTTCGGGGGTGAAGCATTTATCTTTGGAAACTATCAAATAATTAATTTCCCGTCCCTGAGGGGATACTCCTATGGAATTAAAGCGAACAAACGGAGAGAATTCGCTGAATTTGCGGAAATAATCCATGGTTTCAGAATACCGGGGAGACTCGAGAAAGCCCGATTTCTCGAAACGGGTTTTCCATTCCTCCGGGATCTTATCCTGAGGAGTGACCGGAAACGAAAAAATGAACCAAAACAGCGCGAAACCTGTTAAAATCTTATGCATCTTAATTATGACTATTATTAAAAAACTTAACTAATTAAATTACGAAAATTATATTAATAAATGTGTTTCTTTGAATCCACTTTTTTTGTAATTTTGCAACTGATATTCACTAAATGAGGGAAGATGTGTTAACCACTATAGACAAAAGCAATTACCTCAAAGGTCTGTTAATTCTGGCTAGAAAAGACGACAGGCTTGTTGAGCAAGAGAAAAAAATAATACGCGAAGCCGCCCGGCGGCTCGGATTCAGCAAGGATTTCTATGAAGATACACTCAGAAATCTGATGAATAACAGATATCTGGCAGACGGACCGGTAATATTTTCGACTCCCGAAATCGCAAAACTTTTCATTTCGGAGGGAATTGAATTGGCCGCAATAGACAATGAGCTATGCGAAAAAGAAATTATTTGGCTAAAATCTGTAGCCGAAGAAAACGGGTTAACTGAGGAATGGTTTGATGAGACTTTAACTTTAATAACCCTTCCCCCTGTAAACTGAAAAAAGAGATTTCATTAAAGACCGGACTCAAAATTTTTTAGTCCGGTCTTTTTTTTTGTCTTATATTTAAGTTCATGAAAGAAGATATTTTATATACTAAGTCTGAACAGAAGTGGATAAACGCGAGGCGCTAAGCAAGTACTTTGGATTCACTGAATTCCGTACGGGTCAGGAAGAAATAATAAATAATATAATTGCCGGACGGAGTGTGGTGGCGGTATTGCCTACCGGAGCCGGCAAATCGCTGTGTTATCAAATCCCTGCCCTTACAGGGAATAACTATTCTATCGTTATTTCCCCCTTGATTGCGTTGATGAAAGATCAGGTGGATGCGCTGAATAAATTTTCGGAAGTAGCCGCATTTATTAACAGCACAATGGAATTTTACGAAATTGAAAATGTAATTCGTAGGATTGCCGGCGGAGAAATAAAAATTCTTTATGTCGCACCGGAAAGACTTGAGAGCGTTTCATTTGCGGAAAAGATAAAAAGCCTTAAGCCCGATTATATATTTGTGGATGAGGCACACTGTATCAGCGAATGGGGGCATAGCTTTCGGCCTAGCTACCGGAAGATTAAAGAGTTTGCCAATTATGTGGGTATGAAAAAACTTTCTGGATTTACAGCCACGGCAACCCCGGAAGTGGTTAAAGATATTGTACACCAGCTCGGATTAATAGATCCAACGGTTATCGTCAGGGGTTTCAGGAGGGAAAATCTTCATATCTCAGTCCTTCCGCTTAAGAATAAGAAAGATAAAGTGCTTGAACTCATCCGGAAAGTGGGAACACCCGCCATAGTTTATACGGCATCAAGAAAGAAAGCAGAGGAGGTTTATGAATTCCTTGCGGTCAACAGAATTAAGGCTGCATTCTACCATGCCGGACTCTCAGCAATCGAGAGAAAGATAAAACAGGAAGAATTCATAAAATCGGGTATTGATGTTATCGTAGCCACTAATGCCTTCGGTATGGGGATTGACAAAAGCAATATTAGGGTGGTCATACATTACAACATGCCCGGCACAGTGGAAAACTATTATCAGGAAATAGGAAGAGCCGGGAGGGACGGAAAGGATTCTTATACTTTCCTCTTATTCGATAATCCCGATATAAACACTCAGCAATTCTTCATTAACACTTCATATCCCGACAAGGAACTAATTCTCGGAGTTTATAATGCCTTGTGCGATGCCGGCAGGATTGCGGTCGGGATGACTTCGGTAAAACCAATACCTGTAAATACCGAATATATAAACAGATATGTTCGCAAAGAAGTAACTCAGGCTCTTCTCTATTCAACTATGAAGATACTTGAGCAGGGGGGATTTATAAAAGTATTCTCCGGATTGGAAAAGAGCACCCGCTTTCAGTTTCAGACCACCCCGGAAGCATTGAAAAGAATTATTAAACGGGGCGAAGATAAAGTCCGGCAGGAATTTTTAATTTACCTCGTAAGGAAATTTGGAAGTAATGCATTTAACGGAAAAGTGAATATCTCCTTAACCGGGATTGCAAATGAACTTGAAATGAATCCCGAAGACGCCGACTATTTTATGAGCGATCTGCACGAAAGCGGTTTGATCGAATACGATAAACCACTGGGACAGGAAAACGTTCAGATAACCATGCCTCGGGTTGATACTCAACGGTTAACTCTTGACTTTAATAAAATTAACAGCGCTTTTCTTATGGCAAAGAAAAAGCTGGACAAAATGATCGACTACGTTTTTACAAAGGAATGCAGGGTTGCGTATATACTCGATTACTTCGGGGATAAAGGAAGAAATGTTAAATGCGGCATGTGTGATAATTGCACTACGGTAACTACATCCACAAATGCGATTACTGATTATTTATACGAAACTGTCCTGACAACCCTTAATGAGTCGGAGGAAGGACTTCTGGAGGGGAATTTGGTGAATTTGCTGACTGGAACAACCAAGTCCTCCAGGCTCCGGATATTTTCAGGTTTTAACTCATGTTCCAATTACTCAAAGTTCGAGATAAGCGGCATAATCAAGGAAATGATTTCCGCCCGCTTTATTAAGCAGAATATCTATAGGAAAAATAAACTGCAGATAACGAATAAGGGAATCGACTTTCTGGAGGAGAGGGGACTCGTCCGGAAAGGAGATGAAACTGAAAATTATGAAAAAAATATGGAACTTCTATTTCTGTTGAAAGATATCCGGAAAAAAGCATCGGCAAAATTCGGTCAGCCGGAGTATATTGTCTGTCCCGATGATACGCTCAGGGAGATAATAAGCAGGAAACCGGTTACGCGGTCCGCAATGATGAAAGTCAAAGGATTTAATGAACGGATGTATAATAAATTGGGGGAACAGTTGCTCGAGGCTGTGCAGACTTTCACATCTCCCCGGAAGGATGGGGAGGAGTTGGAGTTTTCCGGCAAATTACCCGTAAATTTAACTGATACACTTAAACTTATCAAGCGGGGCTATTCATTGAATGAGATTGCAGCAACTTTGAAAAAAGAAGAGGCTGTCATTTCCATGCAGATCGAGACGATTCTGGATTTCTACCCAACGCTGGATTTGAGTAAACTGGTTAAGCCGGTGCATGCGGAATTGATAAAGGGGGAACTGGCTGCGGGCGTCAGGGATATGAAGGAAATAAAAGCCAGACATCCGGAATTGACTTATCCGGAGATAAGAGTCGTAAAGGCTGTGAGTAAGTGATTTTCTTAAATTCTTTGCACACACAAAGTATGTTTTTATTTCCCCGAAAGTGTTTTCAGGGAGTCGCGGAGGGCATTGTTTCTCTCCTCCATCATCTTTATTGTACTATCGAAAAATTGCTCCCATCTTTTGGGGTCTTTGGAGTACCAGTTGATAGTGTTGTGGTAAAGTGTACTGTCAACAGAATATTTTTTATATAAGCTGGAGAGGATTTTTTTTGTCGCTGGAACATCAGTCCCCATTGAATCCTGAGCGGTCACGAAATCAATGTAGAACAGCATAAATTTCTCCTCCGGTATAACTTCCTGCGTGGAGAAACGGAAGTAAATAAGAACAGCCAGAATTACCAGCAGTAAACCACCTCCCCAATAGTATTTTTCGGAAAACTTCCTCATCGCATTCTTTTCGATGCTTCAAACAGAATTTTCTTTTCATGATCTGTAAGTCCCTTGTAACCATACTTGCTTATCTTATCAAGAATACGGTCAATCTCTTCCTGAGTAACAGGCTCTTCTTTCCCGGTCAGATCATAATAGTCAGCCTCATCAATATTTGGAGTCCGATAGTTCGTCGATGAGGTCGGTTGAGAGTAATAGGATCCCCCCGAGGGTGGCTTTTTACCTGGGAATGAACGTTTCATTCTGTTGAAAGAATCCTTAATGGAAATTCTCGTGTTCCGGTCAAGCATTATAAAAATAAAACCAATCAGAGCACCGCCAAGATGGGCAAGATGCGCCACGTTGCTTGCTGCACTGTCAACAAGCATAAATTCAAGTATGATTAGGAATCCGATTAAATACTTTGCCTTGACAGGAATAAAGAAATAGATGAAAATATATCTGTCCGGAAAGAACATTGCAAAAGCGATCATAATACCGTAAACTGCTCCCGAGGCACCTATTGTGGGGGCTAAAACATCCGATAAAACCGGAGAAAGAAATAAATGGAGAAGCCCTGCACCTACCCCGCATAAAAGATAAAAGAGTAAAAATTTCTTCGAGCCCCACTGGTTTTCTATCTCGGCTCCGAACATCCAGAGTGCAAACATATTAAACAAGATATGGGGAAAACTGCCATGCATAAACTGATAGGAAATCAATTGCCAGATCTCAAATCCATGACCAAGCGGCATTAGTGAAAGCCATCGGATTATAATTCTTTCCGCTGGGACGCCTTCAAATGAAATTCCTTTCATTATGGTCTGGAGAAAAAAAACCACACCATTAATCAGAAGTAAGTTTTTTATAACCGGGGGGAAAAAACTGAATCCTCTCATCGGTCTGTAATAATCTCTGTCGCTATATGCCATTATCTTGTTTGTTTAAGTTAAAAGGAGGCTTGTTTTTTCAAGCCTCCTGAAAAAAATTATTCCGGGTTATTTAATGCTGCTACACCGGGGAGGGTTTTCCCTTCCAGAAACTCAAGCGAAGCACCCCCGCCGGTTGAAACATGTGATACGCTTCCTGCCAAACCCGCTTTTTCGATTGCTGCAGCAGAGTCGCCGCCGCCGACTACTGTAACTGCCCCTTTCGATGTTACATTTGCTAGTTCCTTGGCAACTGCGTATGTACCTTTGGCAAAATTATCCATTTCAAAAACTCCCATTGGTCCGTTCCATACTATTGTCTTTGAAGCACCAATTGCTTCGGAGAATAATTTCACTGTTTCCGGACCGATATCCAACCCCATTTTATCTGCTGGTATGGAATCTGCCTTTACCACTTCAGAAGGGGAGTCATTATTGAATTCTTGTGCAACTACAACATCAACGGGAAGAAGGAAGTTTAATTTTGTGCCTTTCGCTTTTTCCAGAATTTCCTTCGCTAGCTCGATCTTTTCTTCCTCCAGAAGCGATTTCCCAATCTCAAATCCTTGCGCTTTGAAGAACGTGAATGCCATTCCTCCGCCGATGATTAGCGTGTCAACTTTATCGATAAGATTGTTGATAACATCTATTTTGCCGGAGATTTTTGCACCACCGAGGATTGCACAGAATGGGCGCACCGGATTGGCAACTGCCTTGCCGAGATAGTTGAGCTCTTTTTCCATGAGATACCCTCCTGCTGCTACCGGAAGAAATTTTGTAACCCCTTCCGTGGATGCATGCGCACGGTGAGCACTGCCAAAAGCATCGTTTACGTAAATGTCTCCGAGTGAGGCTAATTTTTCAGCGAATTCGGGGACGTTCTTTTCTTCTTCTTTATAGAAACGAAGGTTCTCGAGCAGAAGTACATCACCCGGTTGGAGTGAATCTGCGAGGGCTTTTACTTCTTCACCGATGCAATCGTTGGCGAATATTACCTGCTTGTTTAGTAATTCAGAAAGCTTTTGCGCTACTGGAGCAAGCGAGTATTTTAGGTTTTTCTCCCCCTTCGGTCGTCCGAGGTGACTCATCAGTATTGTCTTTCCTCCGGAGGCAATGATCTTTTTTATCGTGGGGAGGGATTCCACAATTCGTTTATCGTCTGTGATCTCTTTGTTTTCGTCCAATGGAACATTGAAATCTACACGCACAAGTACTTTCTTGTTTTTAAGTTCTATCTGGTCAATCGTTTTTTTATTCATCTTTTTTCTTTCATAATGGTTAGATTATTTTAATTTCATGTAATTTTTTTCTTTATAACAATTCCCTTATAATCAGTCCTGTTTTTCAGACAACTTTACAAGGGGTAAATATAAATTTCCTTTAGCGACCAAATAAACCGACTCAGGCACAAACACCTGCCGGTAATACTTTAGTCCTCTTTTTTGATCTCTTCAACCCTGGAGAGATAATACTCTCGTTTTTCAGGATGAAGTTGAATAAGTTTTTCAAAAACCGTAATTGCTTCTGCAACCTTTCCCTGCTCTAAAAGTATTTTTGCATAAGTTTCCGTAAAAAACGATACATAAAAATCAGGGACCTCCTCCTCCGTGTAATTCTCCGGTGGCGGCATGAATTTAGGCATCTTGGCATTCGCAAGCTGTTCTGCCAGGGACTCAATACTCAACCCGCCTTCAGACTCTGTCTCACCGCTCAGGGTCGCAATCATATCATTATAATAGACAAAACTCTCCTCGCTGTGAATCAGTTCCGCCCCCTTCAGAACCGCGGCTTTTGCCTCCTCCACACGCCCCTTAAGGACAAGACATTTGCCATAAATAAAATGCGCAACGGGATAATCGGGATAGGTTTTAAGGCCGGACTCTAGGATATTTAGAGCATTATCAATATTATTGTTTTCAATCTCCGCCCAGGCCCATCTGGCAAAAAGCGGAGATTGAATTTCAGACTCGCAGATTAGTTTAACTTTATTTTCAAATGCAGCATTGTCGGTTTTCAATCACAACCTATTTTTTGCTGTACGCATGTCTTATGGAACTGCCCGACATAAATGCAAATCCAAGGAAGAAAAGCAACTGGAATGGCAAAGTGGCAATTTCCAGAAAATAAATTGATGAAAGTACCCCCACAAAGCAGTAAACCGCCATAACCAGCTCAACTATAACCCCGGGCTCAAGTTTGCGGCTGATGTACTTATTGGCTTTTATCTGATCGGTTTTATCGATCTTATTGAACTTTGGTGTACGTACAAATTCACTTCTTCTGCCAAGCAAACCTTCGATTACCGCTCTCGAATTATTAACCGCCAGCCCCATACTCCCGGCCATGAACAAGGGGAAAAGAACTATCTTCTTTCGCCAGTCCGGTCGGATATCCTTTTGACTGGTCAGATAAAATATAAATGAACCTATGAATGCAAGTACAAACGTCGATAAAATCGCGAAGTAAATCTCATGTGCGCCGGAATTTTTAACAAACACCAGCGGAACATTCATAATTGCAGCAAGCAGTGTGAACGGAAAAACAAAGTTTATTGAAAGATGGAAAGTTGCCTGCACTTTGATTCTGAACGGAATTTTAGCCTTCCACACTAGGGGAAGAAGTTTCTTCGCCGTCTCAATATGCCCTTTAGTCCATCTGAACTGCTGAGCTTTTAACGCATTGATTTCAGAAGGAAGTTCAGCCGGGGAAATGGAATCTTTTAAAAATACAAACCGCCAGCCGTTTAACTGTGCGCGGTAACTAAGGTCAAGATCCTCCGCAAGCGTATCTGCATGCCAGTTGCCTGCGTCATAAATACATGATTTGCGCCATACACCACCGGTGCCGTTAAAGTTAATGAAGAATCCCGCTTTATTGCGTACATTCTGCTCAATAACAAAATGCGCATCCAGCGCAAGCGCCTGTGCCTTGGTCAGGATTGAGTAGTCACCGTTAAGATGTTCCCATCTTGTCTGCACCATTCCGATATTATCGTCTGCAAAATGCGGAAGGGTTTTATACAAAAAGTCCTTTTCCGGTACAAAATCTGCATCGAAAATGGCAACAAACTCCCCTTTAGCGGTTTTAAGCCCTTCCTTTAGTGCTCCGGCTTTAAAACCTTCGCGGCTTGATCTTCTTACATGCGCAATATCATAACCAAGCGCCTGTTTCTCGGCAACTTTTTTTGCCACAATGTCCACAGTTTCATCTGTAGAGTCGTCCAGCACCTGGATTTCCAGTTTGTCCTTTGGGTACTCAATTTCGCATACTGAATCAATAAGTCTTTCAACCACATACTGCTCGTTATACAAAGGCAGTTGGATTGTTACTGTTGATTCCGGTTTGAAATCGGATTTTGGATTATTCCTTTTAACATTTCGGTATTTATTATAATAGTAGACCATTATAAAACCGTGAGAGCCAAACACAAACAACACCAGCAATGAGAGAAAGTATGAGATAAGTACTATCTCATCCATTATATCCTCCTAATGAATTATTTTTTTACCAACCTGATACAGTATCCAGTAATATTGCATCAGTAATTTTATTAACGGCGAGTCGGATTGCTTCTTTCCTGCCTTCAATCCCTGCACCCGCCGGGTAATCGCCAAAGTCAGAGAACTGCTTTTCATAAATCACCTTTTTCTGAACAAGGTCTTTGTAAGTTACAAAAACCCCTACGGTAATTCTCCGCGTTTCAATATTTTCACCTGAACTAACCACTGCCGGAGCATCGTTAATTGAGGCAATATATGATTCGAGTAAAGCATCAGCATAACTTCTTTCCGTAATTCTGAAACTATTGTCATCAATAAACTTTTTTGTAAGTTCAGATGTCAGAAGGTTTCGGAGATCAGGATCACCGGAACCACTGCGGTCCTCAGAAAACGGAATTGCAATTGTTTTGAGATGCGGTGGTACGGAAGAGCCCGTAAATGAATAAGGGCATCCAAAACAACCTGCAAAATTAACTAAATTTAAAGAGATTATCAAGGCAGATACGAATATCAAAAGAATCCGAAAAAGGTGAATTTGTTTCATTTTAATAGGTTTTTTAACCATAATTTTAATTTTCTAATTGTTTTTCTAAAAAAAAGCTAAAAAAGACAAAAAAATCACTGCCCTGGCTTACTTAACAATTTCTCCGCGTCCCGTCAGCGTGTGTTGCATTGAGTAATTTCATTCCTGCCATTGTCTTTTTCTCTGCGTTACTCTGCATTTTCATCTCTGTGGTCTCTGTGTGAAACATTACCAAACGCCTTGGAACCTTGTTAAAAAACAGTACTATTTCAATGCAGCTGTTCTGTTTTCTAACCGACATCCTGTTTTACATCTTTATAAATAAATGGCATTGGGTACTGTTGATGAACGCGCAGACCCATTTCTCGTAAATCGTGTGCCAGTGCATTTTCATAAGCAGATTCCAGCAATCCGGGGCCTTATTTTTTATGCAGTTCAATAGCCGCACCGATTATTTTCGAAGTAATATCATTAATTTCCATATTCTATTAGTGTAACTTATAAAAATATAAAATTCTTCAGAGCACCCAACACCTAATATCTGGCACAATTTCTCTGTGGTCTCTGCATTTTTATCTCTGTGGTCTCTGTGTGAAACATTATCAAACGCCTTGGAACCTTGTTAAAAAACAGTACAATTTCAAAGCAGCGTTCTGTTTTCAGCTGAGATTCTAAGTTACATATCTCTAATTTTCACACAGTCCTAAGAGCAAGACATTACTCAGGCGCAATTATTCTATGAATATTTCCCTTCAATATTTTTGAGTTAAAATTTATTAGCAGTCCTAGTCTGAAATTTGATAATCTGAGATAAGTTAAAACTTGTGAATAATGGACTGGTGCAAGAGCTTCAACTGACTTAATCTCAACAATCACACAATTCTCGACTAATAAATCTAATCTGTAACCAACATCTTGTTTTACATCTTTATAAATAAATGGCATTGGGTACTGTTGATGAACGCGCAGACCCATTTCTCGTAAATCGTGTGCCAGTGCATGTTCATAGGCAGATTCCAGCAATCCGGGGCCTAATTTTTTATGCAGTTCAATAGCCGCACCGATTATTTTCGAAGTAATATCATTAATTTCCATATTCTATTAGTGTAACTTATAAAAATATAAAATTCTTCAGAGCACCCAACACCTAATATCTGGCACAATTTCTCTGTGGTCTCTGTGTGAAACATTACCAAACGCCTTGGAACCTTGTTAAAAAACAGTACAATCCTAAAAACAGGGGCTGTTTTCATGCATAATTAAAGAATCTGCTAGTAACTAGCCCTGGTATCTGAACAACATCAAATATCATACTCTTCAAGCTTTCGGTAAAGAGTACGCAGATTCATTCCCAGCAACTCTGCCGCCTTATGCTTATTCCACTTCGCCTTCTGCATTGCCCTCAGAATTGCCTCCTTTTCTGCAGTAGCAATACTAAAATCCGGAGGTCTGATTAATCCCGCAGTCTCCAGGTCCTGCAATTTCGATGTAATAATATCCTTCAGTTCCAGTATATCCTTCTTTAGCTCAAACAAAGCCCTGTAAATAAACTCCCTGTCCGCATCCTCCGGTGATTTCCTCAGCAGAACCGGCGTATTCCTTGACGCAGCCGAATAATTATCCTGCCTCAGCAGATTCTCAAAATTCGCAGCAGATAAATAAGGAGTCCTTGCAAGCGCCGTAGCAGTCTCAATACAATTCTTCAGCTCCCGGATATTCCCCGGCCAGGAATAATTCATCAGAAGATCATAAGCGTCATCCGTAATACTAAACGGAGGTGTATTATTCTGCTCTGCAAAAGATTTAAGAAAATGCCTTATTAGTTCAGGAATATCCGCTCTTCTCTTCCTTAGCGGCGGGATATACAAAGTAACCGCTTTCAGCCGGAAATAAAGATCCTCCCTGAACCGTTTCGACTCCACCTCAATCTGCAGGTCCTTATTCGTTGCAGCTATGAACCGCACATCAACACGCGTTACACTCTCCCCCCCCACCTTAAGAAACTCCTTAGTCTCGATAGCCCGGAGTAATTTAACCTGTGTGGTTATCGGCATCTCCGCAATTTCATCCAGAAAAAGTGTACCCGAGTCAGCCATTTCAAAATATCCTTTTCGGGTTTCGGATGCCCCTGTAAAAGAACCCTTCTTATGTCCGAATAACTCACTTTCAAGTATCCCTTCAGGTATTGCTCCGCAGTTTACACTTATTAGCGGATTTTCCGCACGTCGGCTGTATCCATGCAAAGCACGTGCAAACACTTCCTTACCTGTGCCGCTCTCGCCATAAATTAGCACGGAGATATCCGACTGTGCAACCTGCATGGTTATATCCACCAGATCCTTGATCTCCTTCGACTTGCCGATTATTCCAAACTTCTGTTGAAAACCTTCAATTGTCATATAACTTTCTATTTATTTTCCTCATTCATAAATTGACTTCAACAAAAAGACATTATAGTGTAAAAGCCAGATTATCATAAGCAATAACAACACGCGCCTTTTCATCTTCCTTCAGGGACACATGCCACGCTTTAAGCTCCTCCTCCTTATCCCGCGGAATGTGCGTAAGTAAAACTTTAGAAGGTGCCGTATTGTCCATTATCTTTTTAATATCAAACAGCGAAATATGTGTAACTTCAAAAATAAGATATTTATATGAATTATTAAACCACTCACGCACATCTGTAATGGAGCCAATATCAGATGAATAAAGGAGTCGTTCACTTTTCTGAATAATTTCCACCGAATATGAGACAAAACCATCTGAAAATGCTTTATAACCCGGAAGATATTTCTGTAAGTGACTGTTTGCTCGCATTATAATTGAGAACGTATCAAATTCAACCTTTCCGGAAACGGGTATTGGTGTGAAAAGAAGCTCGAATCCAAGTCTGTCCGTATATACATAAAGCTGATTCAGCAAATTCTTTACAAAAGAAATATGAGCGCTATCAATAACAATTCGCAGAGAAGAAAATTTCCCGGCAAGTTTCATATTCAGGATAAGTCCTGGCAAACCCGCAAAATGATCCGGGTGAAGGTGAGTAATTACCACACAGGTAATAGCACGCATAGGAATCCCTGATTGCATCAACTGACGGGCAATCCCGTCCCCGCAGTCAATTAAGACGTTTTCATCCCTATCCGAAAGAAGCAGGGAAGAATGATATCGGCTTGGATTTGCCATTGCAGACCCCGTACCGGTAAAAGTGATTTTCATAGTCTTATTATATCATTTGTGGAGTTGAACAACTCTTCCCTCTATATCAAAAAGCCTTTGGATAACCGGTAAGTTAGCCTCCGCCTCCGACTTTGTACGGTACTTTCCGGCATACACAATTTTAAGTTCTGTGCCGCCTACAGTTTTTTCCCCGATCTCAACCGTGAATTTCTCCGATTCAAACCTCCGTTTCAGATCGGCTGCATTCTTATCGCTTGTAAACGCCCCCACCTGGATGGTAAAAAGTTCACTATTCTTCTTGATCTCTTCTTTTTTAACAGTTTCCTCTTTTGGGGATTCTTCCTTCGTACCCGTGGAAAGATCCTTTTGTGGCGCAAGCATCTTGATATATGATGAAGATGGATAATCCGACCTCAGTTTTTTTGCAAAACCTTCGGCTTTCATATAAGAACCAATAGCATAAAAGTAAAGATACAGGCGATAAACCGCGGCATCGGCATAATTACTTTTGGGATAATTTTGCAAAATAAATGTGAAGTTTTTTACCGCCTCTTCCGCATCCTCCATCAGCACTGCCGAAAGAAAAATATATGATGGATCTGTGGGATTGGATTTAATCAACTGTGCGGTCTCCGTTTTTACTGCATCCCGTTCACCCGCCTCAATTCTTTTTAGATAAGCGGAAATACTTGCCTCCTGGGGGAAAACCGGGGCAGCAAAAAGCGTAAATAATATAAAAACCAATAATTTTTTCATAATTTTTTCAGATTTCATTCCAAATTTAACTTAAATAAAAGTAGAATAAAAGGATATTTGTCTTCAAGTCGTCCGATTAATTGCCGGGTTTTAATTCCGGAAGGGATGCCTCGGATGACATCTCTCACATCACCTTTTCCTGATTTTTACCGAAAATCCAATTACATATTCTTCCATCCTGAAATCTGCCGGATACAAAAATTGAAAGATTCAAATTTCCAAAACCAGCGATATCAAATAGGGATCGTACATTATCATAAAGCCGTGGAAAAGCCGTAGTAAAGCCGTGGTAAAGCCGTGCAAAAGCCGTGGAAAAGCCATCCTGATTACAATATAACTTTTACCCCGTCCAGCTCAGATTTCCGGGAACACAAAACCAATCATTCGGTTAAAAAACGAGCTAAAATTAACCTTTTTTTGAATTCTCATCTCCTCATTCAAAATCCGGGCACCGCCAATCCCCCAAACCCCTGAAATCTCCCAATTCCATCTCACCTCTATCATCCTTCACAGAAATTTTATTTTGGAAAATATCTTGTATAAAGTTATTTTTGAAAATGTAGTAGGTTACTTATACTGCATAATGGTACTAAGTTGAGATTAAAAAATAAGGAGCATCGAATTTCTTAAAAGTATGGTTTGAAGCTTCTAACCGACATGCTGACGCAAAATCCCAAATCATTGAATTTCAGCAAAAGTCAGAGCCATAAACATTAAAAGACACTGCAATTGGACAAACACAAGAAATGGAAAATACCTACATAAAAGAAACGACTTTTGAGAAATTTGACTTTAATAGTAATCCTTTAACAAAAGGGGATTATGAGAATTGCCTTTTTCTTAATTGTGACTTTTCAAACTCTGACCTCTCCGATTGTGATTTTATCGACTGCGAATTTTCGAGTTGTAACCTGAGTCTGTCTAAACTGAACCAAACAGCATTCCGGGGAATTCAGTTTAAGAATTGCAAAATGGTTGGGCTCCGTTTTAATGGTTGCAACGAATTTGGTCTTTCCTTCACCTTTGTAGATTGCATTCTTAGTCACTCCTCGTTTTACAAGATAAAAATTAAAAAAACCACTTTCCAAAATTCACAGTTGAATGAAGCAGACTTTACCGAGTGCGACCTGACCGGCGCCTTGTTTGATAACTGCGACCTTACAAAAGCCATATTTTACAACACAGTTATTGAAAAAGCAGATTTTCGCACATCATTCAACTATTCAATCGACCCCGAAACTAATCACCTTAAAAAAGCCAGATTTTCCATATATGGAATTCCGGGGCTTCTGGAAAAGTATGATGTAATAATAGATGATAATATCTGATTATAATAATGATTTGCAATAACCGGATAGGATAGTTCATTTTATATTAGCTGATTACTAAGAAAACCTGCGTAATAATAAAATCCATAATGGTTTCTTAATCAAATTGAAAAACCAAATAACCTCAATACTATGACAGGTAAAAATTTAGCATTACAAATCGTCCTGAACACAACAGTCACATAGCAAACATGACTTTCTCCCTCACCCCTTCCCTGGGTGCCTCCAAATTGTCTTGAAAAATGAGTGCAACTTTTTTAATTTTGTAATCGTCTAAAATTAAAATTATTCTGTCATTATTTGAGGAATTAGAGTGGACATTACAGCACTTAATGAAAAAATTAAACAGGAAAGCGCCTTTGTTGAACTCCTTCAAACGGAGATAGGGAAAACTATTATTGGTCAGAAAAATATGGTCGAGCGCCTGATTATCGGGCTCCTGGCTAATGGTCATATTCTCCTCGAGGGCGTTCCGGGATTGGCTAAAACCCTTGCAATCAAATCGCTCGCTGCAGCTATGAAAGCAAAATTTCAACGTATCCAGTTTACACCGGATCTGCTCCCCGCCGATTTGATTGGCACCCAGATCTTTAATCAGAAAGAAGGAAACTTTCTGATTAAAAAAGGACCGGTTTTCGCTAACTTTATCCTTGCAGATGAAATTAACCGCGCTCCCGCAAAGGTTCAGAGCGCTCTGCTTGAAGCTATGCAGGAACGCCAGATCACTATTGGTGAGGAAACTTTCCCCCTTGAAGAACCTTTCCTCGTGCTCGCCACGCAAAACCCTATTGAACAGGAGGGGACTTATCCCCTTCCCGAAGCACAGGTCGACAGATTCATGCTTAAGGTTAAAATTACTTATCCTTCCCAGGAGGAGGAACTGAAAATTATGAAACTCAATCTTAATGAGGAGTTTGCAAAAATTCAGAAGGTTATTTCTCCTGACGATATCTTAAAAGGACGTCAGCTTATAAAAGATATTTACGTTGATGAAAAGATTGACAAGTATATTCTCGATATCGTTTTCGCAACCCGGAATCCAAAAGCTTATAACCTTGACAAACTCAGCGACCTGATTGCATACGGCGGAAGCCCCAGGGCAAGTATTAATTTAAATCTTGGCGCTAGAGCAATGGCATTTATCAAACATAGAGGCTACGTAATACCGGAAGATGTTCGCTCGGTCGCTTTTGATGTCCTGCGGCACAGAATTGCCGTTACATACGAAGCCGAAGCGGAGGAAATTACTTCTGAAAATATTATTCAGGAAATTCTTAATACTGTTGAAGTCCCTTAATCACGGAGTTATACTGCCGCTATGCTGACCAAGGAACTTCTTAAAAAAGTTAGACAAATTGAGATTCGCACCAGAGGACTCGTAAACCAGGTCTTCTCCGGTGAATACCATTCCGTATTCAAAGGTCGTGGAATGGAGTTCTCCGAAGTACGGGAATATACAATTGGCGATGACATACGGAACATTGACTGGAACGTTACCGCACGCTTTGGACACCCTTACATTAAGGTTTTCGAGGAAGAGAGGGAACTGACCGTAATCCTTTTGGTTGACCTGAGCGGCTCGCAAAATTTTGGTAGCATAAACGCAACTAAACAACAGATAGCAGCTGAAATTAGCGCTATTCTGGCTTTCTCCGCCTTAAAGAATAATGATAAAACGGGACTGATTCTGTTTACGGATAAAGTAGAAAAGTTCATTCCCCCAAAGAAATCCAAATCGCATAGTTTAAGAATTATTCGCGAAGTTCTTTCCTTTGAACCGGCAGGAAAGGGAACTGATATTAAGGGCGCTTTGGAGTTTATGAACAACGCGGTAAAGAAAAGAAGTATTGTCTTCCTTATTTCCGATTTCATGGAAACCGCTGGCGATGCTAAAAGATATGAAAAGATTTTAAGAATCGTTGGAAAAAAACACGACTTGGTGGGTATTGTCCTCTCTGATCCGCGGGAAAAAGAAATCCCACCGGTTGGTCTTACCCGTTTCATTGACCCTGAAACCGGAAAGGAAACTGTTATAGATACCGCAAATTCTTCTTTCCGGAAATGGTACCTGAAAAAAAGGGAGGAATTCGAACGGGGAAGAAAAGCGGCTTTCCTCTCGAGCAGACTCGATACGGTCTATATTAATACAAAAGAATCTTATATCCGTCCGCTGGTAAATTTCTTCAAGTCAAGGGAGAAGCGATGGTAAACCTGTTCCGCGGTATCATTACCGTTCTGATGCTCTTCTTCCTTTATTCGGTTAATCTTTTCCCCCAGGGCGTAAGTGTAAAAGTTTCCACCGATTCTGCTGATTATTTTGTCGGAGACTTCATAAATCTTGTTTACCGGGTTACTCATCCCAAAGAGACGGTCATTCTTTTCCCCCAATTAAAAGATTCCTTGAAGAAACTCGAAATCGTTGAACAGCTTCCTTTTTCCCAGATTGAGGCTGAAGGAAAGATGATTTCTTCCTATGGATTTGTTGTTTCCGGTTATGATTCCGGGGATGTTACTATCCCCCCGATTTTAATTCAGTACAAAGCAAAAAACGATACTGCCCTCGGTTTTGTTTTAAGCGACCCACTTAATCTTACGGTTCATACTTTTGCTGTGGATACTTTAGACGGAGCAAAGGATATTAAGGAACCAATTGAAATTCCTTATAACTGGAATCTTATACTGCTCTATCTCGCAATTTTGATTCTGCTGTCAGCTGCTGGCTATTATCTCTATAAATATCTCAGGAGTAAAAAACTTCAACTGTCACCTGAACTTGTAAAAATTAAACTCCCTCACGAGATTGCCCTGGATGAACTCACAGTACTTGAGAATAAAAAACTTTGGCAGAACGGAGAGATCAAACAATATCATACCGAGATTACCGGAATTATCAGACAGTACTTTGAATCACGCTTTAAGCTTCCCGCTCTGGAGCTTACAACTTCCGAAGTGCTTGACCTGATGAACAAAAACCCCGAGGCAAAAGCTATAACTGATGTTACGGCAGACTTCTTAAATAACGCCGATATGGTTAAGTTCGCGAAATATATTCCAATGGATAAGATTAACGAAGAGATGATGACCCAGGCAAAGGAAATCGTGAATCGCACTATTCCGGCAGTTGAAGAATCGGGTGAGCAAAATGTTTGATTTTGATTTCACATTCGCTTATCCCTGGATGCTCCTCCTTTTGGTGCTGATTCCTGTGATTGTAGCCGGAAGGTATTTCCGTCTTTTCAAAAAAGATACAAGCATAGTTTTTTCTTCGGTTAGCTTTTTTGAGGGATATAGAAAAAGCATAAGAGAAAGACTTTCATTTCTCCCCTTTGCTTTGAGAATGCTTGCACTTGCTTTCCTGATTATTGCGCTTGCACGTCCTCAGAAATTCTCTTCGGGAGAAAATGTTTACACAGAGGGAATAGATATTGCATTAGTTCTCGATATTTCGGGAAGTATGCTGGCGGAAGATTTTAAACCAAACCGTCTTGCTGCAGCAAAAAAAATAACAGACTCATTTATCGGGGGAAGAACTTCCGACCAGATTGGTCTTGTGATTTTCTCCAGGGATGCTTTTACACAATGTCCGCTGACTATTGACTATGCCGTTCTCCGCAACCTCTTAAAAGATATTAAGAGTGGAATGATAGAGGATGGAACAGCCATAGGCAATGCTATCGCAAACGGAATAAATCGCTTGAAAGATAGCCGCGCAAAAAGTAAAGTAATGATTCTCCTTACCGACGGCGTGAATAATGCGGGCGAGGTTAATCCGGTAACTGCAGCCGAGATGGCTAAACAGTTTGGAATAAGGGTTTATTCAATAGGTATCGGAACAATCGGACAGGCTCCTTATCCATTCCAGACTCCCTTCGGAATTAGATATCAGATGGTACCTGTGGAGATTGACGAACCAGTGCTTAGACAAATTTCCGGAATGACCGGCGCAAAATATTTTAGGGCTACTAACAATAAGAAACTTGAGGAGATTTATTCTGAGATTGACAGACTTGAGAAAACACGCGTTGAGGTTACAAGTTACAGATCCCGTAAGGAACTTTTCCCGCTATGGATATACCTGGGACTCTTCTCTGTTTTGGCAGAAGTGATCTTGTCTAAGACCTATCTTAGGAGGTTGCCGTAGCTATGTTCCGATTTCTAAACGCAGAGTATCTTCATTTCCTTTGGTTGCTTCCGCTTGTTGTAATCCTCTATTGGTATTTTATAAGAAGAAAAAGAAAAAAACTTTCCGAATATGCTGACGAGAAGATGCACGATGTCCTTCTTCCCGAAAAAAGTTTTTATAAGGAAGTATATAAATTCGGACTGGTACTCACCGCTATTATTTTAATTGTGTTAGCCGTGGCGAGGCCTCAGATTGGAACCCGCCTTGAGGAAGTTAAGCAGATCGGAATTGACGTTTTCATTATTCTTGATGTATCAATGAGTATGAATGCTGAAGATCTCAAGCCTACCAGACTTGAGAAAGCAAAGAATGAAATATCTTCCCTGATAAGGAAACTGGAAGGGGACAGGATTGGATTGATCATTTTTGCTGGACAATCTTATGTTCAGTTTCCCCTTACAACGGATTACTCAGCTGCAAGTCTTTTCCTTTCGGCAGTGGATGTATATTCAATTCCACAGCCGGGTACGGCTATAGCATCGGCAATTAATCTTGCTACGCAAAGTTTTGAGGAAAATACAGCAACTAAAAAAGTTGTTGTGATTATTACCGATGGCGAGGATCATGAGGGTGATATCAGCTCGGCAGTAAAAAATGCGGTTGACAACGGTATAATGATATATGCCATTGGAATGGGCTCGCCAGCGGGTTCGCCTATTCCCGTTTATGACGGTCGGGGTAATCAATCTGGTTTCAAACAGGATAACTCGGGGAACATTGTCTTAACTAAACTTGATGAAGCAACTCTTCGGCAAATATCTTCTGAAGGGAACGGCAAATATTATCTTTCCTCATCTTCGGGGGATGAATTGGATTTGATTTATGATGACCTCGCTTCGATTGAAAAAAAAGAATATGGAAGTAAAAGAATTACGGATTACGATGATAAATATTTTTATTTTCTCATCCCTGCACTTCTGCTTTTGTTTATCGAGGTTTTTATGTCTGAGAAAAAATCTCTCCTTCTTCAATCTTTATTTAAGAGGAGAAAATAAGGAATGATAAAGATTATTCTTATTTTAATTTCGTTTGCTCTGATTTTTGGTCAGGGGATTTATGCGCAGACCCTTCGTTCGCTTGTTAATGATGGAGTAGAAAAATACAAGACTAATAAATATGCGGAAAGTGAAATAAGTTTTAGAAAAGGACAGGAAAAGGATCCCGAAAATTTTAACGCGTCTTTCAACCTCGGAGACTCCTATTTTAAACAGGAAAAATATGACGAGGCAATTAAACACTATCAGCAGGCGCTGGGAAAAACTCAGAACAAGGAATTAAAAGCACAAACTCATTTTAATATCGGAAATTCCTATCTGAAATCGAGAAAGTTAAAAGAGAGTATCGAATCTTATAAGAACTCTCTGAAGTTGAATCCAAATGATAAAGATGCCAAATATAATCTTTCTTATGCCTTGAAACTGCTTCAGAATGAACAGAACCAGAATCAGAACCAAAACCGGGATAAAAACAAAGATCAAAATAAGGACCAGAATAAAGATCAGAACAAAGACCAGGATCAGAACAAGAACGATAACAAACAGCAAAATAATGATAAGCAGAATCAACAGCAGCAACCTCCTCCCAAAATGAGCAAGGAGGAAGCCCAGCAGATTCTTAATGCAATGAAGGAGAATGAGAAGGACTTGCAGAAGCAGCTTAGAAAAAAAGCTGGCGTAAGAATTAAAACTGATAAGGATTGGTAACAAATGATACCCCTTGGAAAGACAATCCTTCTTCTCCTTTTTCCTGTTTTGATTCTGCATGCGCAAAGCTTTACGGCATCCGGAAATAATAAAGTTGGGTTAAATGAGCGTTTTCAGATTTCCTTTACGATTGAAGGCTCGGAAATAAACAGCGTAACCTCTTTCCAGCCCCCTCCGATGAACGACTTTATTATTTTATCGGGTCCTAACCAGTCCCAAAGTATGTCAATTATAAATGGAGTGATGTCCGGTTCAAAAAGTTTCACATATATATTGCAGCCAAAGAGTCTCGGAAAATTTACTATACCGCCGGCAACTATTACATATCAGGGAAAACAGTTAAAGTCAAATTCTTTTGCGGTTGAGGTAATTAAGGGCACTTCGCAACCCCAACAAAAAAAGGAAGATTCGGGTATTTCTAAACAGGAAATCGCTGAAAATCTTTTCATAAGAGCGATTGTTGACAAAAACACTGTTTTCAAGGGGGAACAGGTTACTGTTACCTACAAACTATACAGGCGCGTCTCAATAACCTCTTTACAGATATCAAAACTCCCCTCGTATCAGGGCTTCTGGGCGGAGGAGATCCCAACCTCTAATAATATAAGTTTTGCACGTGAAAATTATGACGGCAAGGTTTTCGAATCCGCAGTTATAAAAAAAGCAGCACTTTTTCCGACTGAAACAGGTGAGCTTTCTCTTACTCCTTTTGAACTCTTAATTCCCGTAGTCTATCAGAGAAAATCGCGTTCCAACAATCCGTTTGATGCCTTTTTCGATGATCCTTTCTTTGGTCGGACTGAAACAATCGAATTTACTGCCCGGTCGAATACTGTCAAAATTAAAGTTCTCCCCCTCCCTGAAACGAATAATGAGTCGTTCAAAGGAGCGGTGGGAACTTATTCGATAAATGTAACTATGGATAAGGGGAGAGTTAAACAGCATGAGCCGGTATCATTAAAACTTGATATCACCGGATCGGGTAACTTAAAGCTCATTGTAAATCCGCAGCTACGGTTGCCCTCAGGCTTTGAAGAGTATGAACCAAAGATTACAGAGGAAATTAACCGCAGCGGATTAATTTCAGGGAGGAAAAGAATTGAATACCTCTTTATTCCCAGAAATCAGGGAAAGTTCGAAATACCCCCTGTGGAGTTTACTTACTTCGATTTGAGAAAGAAGGAGTATGTTACCCTGAGATCACAGGCATTTCAGCTTGAAGTGGAAAAGGGTTCGGGGGATTATGTTTCATCTTCCGGGATTTCGAAAAGTGATGTCAAAATGCTCGGGAATGATATCCGCTTTATTAAAACTGACCCGGGGAGCTTTTATCAGAAAGGGAATTATCTCTTCAAATCGCCATTGTTTGCAGTAATCTCTGCTCTTCCGCTTTTGGCTCTTATTGCTTTATTGGTTCACAGGCGTAGAGAGGAAAAACTCCTTGGAAATCTTTTACTCATGAAAAATCTTAAGGCGCGGAAAATGGCAAAAGCTCGGCTGAAGAAAGCTGCGCTTCATCAAAAGGAGTTGGAGTCGGAAAAGTTTTATTCGGAAATTTCCCTTGCGCTTTTCGGGTATATTGAGGATAAACTGGGTATTCAAAAATCCGAGTTGGCAGTTGACACAGCGGTTCTTAAACTTGAACAGATTCGGGTAGATGAGCAACTCGTAGAAAAGGTGAGAAAAACATTGGAAACTTGTGAATTCATTCGCTTCTCACCCGGATTTGAAAAAAGTTCGGCTATGCAGGAAATGTACAACAACACAAGCGACATTATTGTCTCACTCGAGGAAGAATTGTCCCGGAAAGGAAGAGAGAAATGAGTAGGTTTCTTCTGTTTTTATTTCTGGGATTTTTATCACTCAACCTTATGGCCGCGGATGTTGAACATCTCTTCAAATCCGGTAATGAGTATTACAAATTGAAGCAATATGAAAAAGCGGTTGAACAGTATCAGCAGATCCTCGATAGGGGATTGGAGTCTCCTGCGCTGTATCTTAATACCGGCAACTCTTATTTCAGACTAGGGAAAATTGGAAAGGCTATTCTGTTTTATGAGAGGGGGATAAGACTCGATCCCGGAGATGAGGACTTGAGTCATAATCTCGCTTTTGCAATTTCAAGAACAACCGATAAAATCGAAACTTTACCGGGAATATTTTTGTTCCAATGGTGGGAGTCAGCCACTGCACTTTTCTCAATTACTGGGTGGACTCTCCTTCTTTACGTTCTTTTTTTGCTGTTACTTGCTTGTATCGGTTTCTTTTTCCTGTCTCACGATCTTCAAGTAAGTAAAATTTCGTTTTTCGCCGGAATTGTGGTCATTATCCTCTTGCTTCTGAATGCGGGAATATTGATTTCAAGAGTCAGTGTGGAAAATTCATCGAAATATGCGGTTGTTATGGAATCATCGGTGATTGTAAAATCCTCACCGGATAAGGAAAGCGTTGATGCGTTTATAATCCACGAGGGTTTGAAAGTCAGCATAGTTGATAAAGTCGAAAACTGGTACCGGCTCCGCCTTGAGGATGGTAAAAGCGGATGGGTAAAAAAAGAAGCATTTGAGTTTATTTGAGAAATTTATATATTGACAAATACTTTTTAACTTATTTATTCACAAAAGAGGACACTAAATGAAAAAAATCACTATCTTAATTGTTGCGCTTTTTGCGGTTAACATCTTTGCGTATGCTCAGATGAAATCTCCTGAAGTAAAAGTTGTAAAGGACACAGAGAAAAGTACCGTGTTCTGTGACGTTCCGGATGATACTTCAATCCCTGTAGTATTGGTCGCTGATAAAGACGATCCAAAAACCAAAAAAACTGACGAACCAAAGAAGAATACCACAAAAAAAGAGAAGGTGACAACAAAAGAAGGATGTGACAAAGATAAAGTTAAGTCGAAGGACAAGAAAACCTGCGGCGGCTGCACTGAACACATTCCCGACTAAAATGTACTTTTAACAATAAAAAAGGCAGGGAGAACCTGCCTTTTTTGTTTTTCATATTGGTTTGTAAACTCTCGTCATGATTTCATCTTCTTAATACCGGGAAGAATCCAATCAATTCACTAATCTCATTAATAATAAAATCTGCCTGTTGAAGATATTCTCTTTCAAGAGTTGATTCTACGCCGACACAAATCATTTCGGCATTCTTTGCAGATTCCACTCCAAGCGGGGCATTCTCTATTACAACGCATTCTTCCGGTCTTACATCCAGCATTCTCTGTGCGGTTAAATAAGGATCCGGATTTGGCTTAGCCCTCGGTATGTCGGTGCCGGTCACAATAACATCGAATAATTTTTGTCTCTCTGGATTAACTGACTTCTCCATATTCTTCCGTGCGCTGGCAGTCACAAGTGCGAGCTTAAAGCCCCTTGCCTTAAGCTCTGTAATTGTTTCAAAGGCATTGGGATAATATTTCAGTTGAGCGATTTCCCTGTAATAAGCTCGTTTTGCTTCAATGAAATCGGTATGTTCTTCTTTTGGTATATCCACACCGGCTTCCTTGCAGAAAAGGGGAAGTATCTCAAACGAATTGCGTCCTTCATGAAGATATACCGACTGAAGAGAAATGCTGCCGCCTCGGTCATTAAACATTTTCTCCCATGCGAGATAGTGATAATACAGAGAATCAACTATTACTCCGTCAAGATCAAATAGAATGGCTTTTATCATTATGTGAAAATTAGTTTATCTTCGTTGCAAAAAGAACCCCTGCAATCCGTTCGTTTTCGAATTACAGGGGTTGTGAATTTTAAAAATATTTGAGATCAGCGAATTTGCTTTTCCAGTTCCTTCTCCTGGATTGAAGCAGAGATCACCTCGATCAGGTTCTTTGTGATCACTCGTTTCCTTTCCTTTGCCAGCATTCTGGTTGATCTCATAATAACTTCCTTTATTGACGTGGAAGCTTGATTCATTGCATTCATTCGCTGGTAGTTTTCGCTGGTGAAAGAATGAAGCATAAATGCATGTAAAGCGGTAAAAAGATATTGAACTATCAGATTACTTATAGTATCCTCAACGGGCGTTGGCTCGATAATGAAAGGTCGCTGAAGAAAATCATTCTTTGATAGCGAAGGCACCCCGTTTTCATCTGTATACGGAGCTAAGTCTGTAACCTCAACCCCGGTCTTTATGTTTCCGGAGGCTTTATCAATTTTTGTGTATACAATTGTTAACTTCGAAAAATCCTCTTTTATGATTTTATTCAGTAAATCACTCAATTCTGAGTAATTGTTTGATTTGAATGATTTTTCGGGAAATGCCTCATTTATAATAAGTTTTGAACTATATTGATTGAAACTGTTTGCAAGTTTTTTCCCCACCGAAATAATTGAGTAATCCTGACTGGTATTTATGTATTCATCAATTAATTCATTTGAACTCTTTACAATTTTTCTGTTGAGATCCCCGCAGAAAGCCCTGTTGGAGCCAATTACAACAATCAGAACCTTTCCTTTTTCTTCCCCGGAAAAGAACTTTTTAACAAAGTCAGATTGAATTTCTTTATCAACCAAATACTCCTTAACTGAGTTCATGCCTGCCTTAAGAGAATTAAGATTGGCATTTACCGGAATTAATTTCTTATCAAGGCGTGGATAAAGACTGCTGCCAATTGTACGCATTGTCTCCACGAGGCTTTCAAAGACCTTATAGTTTTGTATGTCGTTAAGGACTTCTCTGGTGTTCATATTCAGTTCTCTTTCGGTAAAAAAATATTTTTACTTATTTCTTTTTTAGACCTTCTCTGGCTGATTCAATCATTTTGCATACTCTGGTCGATTCGCGGGAGATATTCTTAAGTTGTAAATCAACTTTTGTATAATCAATGTTAGCTTCCTTTTTTGTCTTTAGCTTGTTTGCGTAGAATTCGTCTTTTAATTTCGATTCCAGATAGGCTGTTTCGGCCTTATCAAAGAAATCTATTAGCGTACTTACATCCTCGGGTGTTATTTTAACTCCTTGATTATCAAAGTTATCAATCAATTTGAGGATTTGTTTATTAGCTTCTTTCCATAAATATTCCTCATAATTGGCGATACATTCTAGTGTGTTCTTTACCAGGTCAAAAAACCCCGCTTTCAGTGCAATTAACCCGAGTACTTCTCTCTTTGGGTCCACGGGGTTATACTGTTTCTGCTTAAAGAAGTGAACAAACCTTTCACCTCTGTCAAGAATTCGTCTGTCCTCCTCGGAAGGATCGGGATTGTATGCTTTGTATTTCTCTTTCTCCCGGAATTCAGCCATAATTTCACGTACATCCTTTGAAACAAACTGCATCCACGGATATTGAGCTTTCCCGCCAACACGCGAAACGGAAAGTCCTACATTAACAGCCGGCATAATACCCTGATTCTTGAGATCCTCGCTTAAGAATATCTGTCCGTCCGTTATTGAAATAATATTCGTTGAGATATACGAAGAATAGTCGTTCAATTTTGTTTCCACCATCGGAATGGCAGTTAAACTTCCGTTTCCCTTTATTTTGTATTGGCCTTTATTATAGAAATCGCCATAGTCTGGTTTTATAACGTGGTCAACGTAAACTTCTGTATGTTTATCATTGATTTTGGCTGCCCTCTCCAAAAGTCTTGAATGGAGATAGAAGATGTCTCCGGGATAGGCTTCGCGGCCCGGAGGTCGTTTTAGAAGTAATGATATCTGTCGGTATGCATTTGCATGCTTTGTCAGGTCATCGTAAATAATAAGAGCGTTTTTTCCCATATCTCTGAAAAATTCACCGATCGTACAACCTGAGAAGGGTGCTGCATAAAGAAGCGGTGCAGGATCATTTGCTGTGGCTGCAATAATTATTGTGTAATTCATCGCATTCACGTCCCCCTTCTCCTTGCTTGCGAGTTGATTGTAAAGCTGCTTTATCTCAGAAACTTTTTTCCCAATTGCAACGTATATACAATAAACCGTATCTTTATGGTGGCTTTCAAAGGAAGGATTATCCTGGTTAAGTTCTTTGTTGATCTTTGCCTGATTAATTATCATATCTACTGCTAAAGCGGTCTTACCTGTTGAACGGTCGCCGATTAGTAGCATTCTTTGCCCTTTACCAATTGGAAGCATTGAATCAATCGCTTTAACACCTGTAACCATTGGATCGCTGATTTGCGCTCTGTCTGTTATACTGGGGGCTGTCCTTTCTATTGGTAGCTGAAGAATTTCATCGGCAACAGATTGAACGATTTTCGGTTTCCCCTTTGGAGTAGTATCAACTTTTTCTTTGAACCATTTTGCCTTTCCCTCGTCGTTTTTTTCAACCGGCATTACGCGGCAGAATGGATCAATCACTTTGCCTAGTAGGTCTGCAGTTACGGGAATCTTAAGTTCCCGTTTGTCACTCCTGACTCTGTCTCCCTGTTTTACAAAACGCTCCTCCCCAAAGACAAGACACTTAACGGAAAACTCATCAACGTCCTCCACAACTCCGAATATTTCGGGTTCATCCGGTCCTTCCTCATCAACAGCATGATTGTATGAATCCTCGAATATTAATTTCTCGCCTATTCGGACATCATATAGTCCGCTCACGGTTGCAACGCCATCTGCAAAACTCAATACGCGTCCGGCATCATCGGGAGTGCGGATAAATATTCGTTGACTTTCTAGATCCCAGGCTTTTTCTAATGAACTCATATTTTTACTCCTATTAAACTTAATTAAGCAACATAGTTGGGGAATGGATTAATAGTCAAAGACTCGAAATTTTCTGTCTGATTAATCACCAGCTTTTCCGGAACGTCTTTGGGATATTCAATAATATCATATTTTATTAAAACTATTTTATTCGTCGTCTTGAAGACATGCTCTTTTCTCTCAAGAATCCTTCGTCTCATCACATCCCTTCGGTTTCCTTCATATCTGACAATTGTACAACTGGTGTCTAGATTAACAAAGTTTGGGACTTCTATAGTGATGGGAAGAACATAATTATTAAATCTGCGAAGGGAGATTTCTAGAACATTAAGGAAATCCTCCTTCAAGTGAAGCAATACCCAGTCTTTTACGAGTTCAGATCGAAGCCCGTTTCTTATAATTTCTTTTATTCCTTCTGATACTCTCTTTTTCTCTTTTGGCAGATGCTCTATCGATTTAAGATATGTAAGGAGTTCCTGCCACTTTTGACCGTTAGTGAATATCTTGAGATTCTCCAGGTCATCAAAAACTTTGTTCTTATCTTCATCGGAGATCTGTTCGTTCCCGCTTTCATCCTTTGTAAGCACCCTCACCAGGGTCTTGCAAAAGGCATCGGCAATTTGCATTTTATGTGATTCCGATAATGCTTTCATCTTTGCTCCGGTTATTAATGATTATAGAAACCAGAAAACAAGTCCGGGTCTGGTTACAATTACGTATAGTCCGATTAAAATTCCCAACGCTGCGGGTATTAATGGAATAATACTTTCTTGTTCGGCTTCTCCTCCCCCTTGCTTTAATGCTTCCTCAATCTCTGGGAATTTTTCTTTTTCAAAAGTTATAATATTCTTTAATTGTGCGGCAACTTTTGAGATATCTTCCTTGATTCCTTCGATACTGGCTTTTGTAGCTTCCTGTTTTTTTTCAGCCTCTTTAGTATCCAGCTTATCTTCGACTTTGGAAAGCTGTGTTATGGCTTGTTTGATCTTGGATTCATAAGTTCCAATTATATCATTTGGTTGTTTGTTTTCAGCCGGTCTGTATCCTCCAAAAGCTTTTGGACTTCTGGCGTAAGCAGAAATGTCACGTATTCTTGAATCGTAAAATTCTTTTGCTTCTCTTAAGGCATCCAAACCTGTTACTCCTGCTCCTCCTGTTACTTGGCTTATTAGGGCATTGAGTTTTTGTTCAATTGTATCAGCAAACGAGAGATCAAAATCCTTATATAGATTGTTGTGGTCATTTACCAGTGAAGATACCTCCTTGATGCTCTTAGGTCCTTTCCCTTTTTTAAGAAAGAAATCAAGTGCAGCTGCTATGATTAGCAGGAGAATAGGTAAAATTAACAACAATGTCGGGGTTGGTTCAAATCCTAATGACATTATGACTCCAGGTTTATCTCATTTAAAAACTTATTTATTTGTACCAGTGTATTGTTCCCATCATTTGAGACGAACATCATACCTTTTTCTTCAAGGTTGATTTCCCTCGTGTCAGCCTCATTGTACTTGAAAGCAGCTTCCCCTTCTTCAGAGTATCTGAGCTCAAGAGCGTATCCTGCCGGAATGGAAAAAATTCCAGGAGTGTGTTCGGGGAGGATCTCAAAGCTGTCCTCGGGATTTCCTCCGCTGCTTGGCCTGATGAGGATGCTTCTTAATTTGTTGCCATTCTCTGAAACAGAAAATTCAGAATTCGAGAGCGACCGGAAATTATATATTTTCAGGCTTAATGAATCCATAAATTTTTATATTTTGCTAAATAATTTTTCCAAAAGGTCTTTTCTGTTCTTTCCGAATTTTTCAGCAAATCCATTGATTTCCATAATCGTCCCCTTGCTTTTGAATTCATCTGCCGTTATTTCAACTAGCGCTTCTTTGTCGCAATAACAAATGAAAAGGAAACCGAACAAGGTTTCCCAAAGCGGAACGAGACAATCAATCTTGAATGGCTGAGTTAGGAAATTAAGAATGCGAAGGGCTCTTTCGCGGGTCTCTTTTTCTGTATCTGAAAGTTCTTCCACTCCAAGCAGTTTAGACTTTTTATCTACTTCTTTAAAGTCAGTTAATATTTCTCTTACTTTTGCGGCGATTTTTCTGTGTGCGTTCAATAGATTCTTAAGAGCGGTTTCACCAAACTCTTCACTAGCCTTTTTGATCTTTTCTGATAGGTTTTCATTGGCCAGCAGAGTTCGTGTGTTTTTAGTAATAATATCATCATCAAGGAATTTCGATGAAGATTCAAGCGGATCAACGGCCGGGTAATGGGCTTTCTCAAATAACTCGCGCGTCATTACCAGATATGAATCAAGGTGAGAGAAAATTGAAGCCGGTGCAGGATCTGTTATATCATCGGCTGGAACATATACCGCTTGGATAGCAGTAATACTCCCCTTTTCTGTTGAGGATATTCTTTCCTCAACATCACCGATCTCCATTTCTAGCGTTGGTTGGTAGCCAACTTCCGAAGGCATTTTCCCGAGTAGGGTTGAAACTTCGGCTCCTGCCTGAACAAATCGGAATATGTTGTCTATAAACAGGACTATATCGTTTCCTTCTTCTCGCAATTTTTCACACATTGTGATTGCGGCATTTGCAGCTCTGAATCGGATTCCGGGTGACTCGTTCATCTGGCCAAAAACAAAACCAGTCTTTTCAAGTAATTCTCCTGTATCCTTGAAATCCTCCCATAATTCGTTCCCCTCACGGCTTCGTTCACCAATTCCGGCAAAGATAGAGTAAACATCTCGGTTGCTAATTTTTTCGGCTTTAACTGTCAGGTTGTTCATGAGCTCTTGTATAAAGGTCGTTTTTCCAACACCGGCACCACCAAAGAAACCGATTTTTCCTCCGCGGGGCATTGGGGCCAGTAAATCAATCACTTTAATCTGGGTAAGCAGGATCTCAAGCTCTGGTTTAAGATCTTTTAGCTTGGGGGGTTCGGAAATTATTTTTTCCCTTGGAACATTTGCAAGGTCAACAGGTTTTCCGGCTAATTGATTTCCTAAAACGTCAAATAATTTCCCCAGTATTGTAACGCCAACGGGAACGCTTATCGGCTGGTTATCGTGGGATACTTCAAGATTTCTTTTTAGTCCTCTTGTTGTTCCTAAAGCAATCGTTCTGACATAATTGTCACCAAGATGAGCATGAACTTCAAGCTTCAAGATTAAATTGTTTTGTTCATCGGTGACCACTTCAAGAACGTCGTATATACTTGGAAGTTTCTTCTCGTCATCGAACCTTACGTCCACAATGGGACCTTGTATTTTGACTATTTTTCCAATGGCATTACTCATATTATTAACCTCTTAATTTCAGAATGAAATAATTATTTTATATCAACTTTTTTTCTGAACCCGGCACTACAAAAAACAACGGAAAGTGTAAGAAACCACACTCAAAAACTGAATTACTCGTAATATTTAGCAAAAAAACATTTATGTAACTAAAAATTAAATAAAAAGTTATTAATATCAAAACTGATTTTTAAGTTTTACCCTTGCGAATACACTTTTTTTTAAGGTTTGTGCCCTGTAACAACCTGAACTATCCCTAAAGTTAGGCTATAACGCTTAATTTCCCCAAATTCCGCCTCCCTCAGCAGTTCCACGAGATTCATTTTTTTGTCAAATTCCTCTACCGATTCCGGTAAGTATTTATATGCTTCGTAATCCCTTGATATGAATCCCCCCACTGCCGGTAGTATATATTTGAAATAGGAGTTGTAAACAAACTTAAGAAAACGCTTCTCCGGAAGTCTGAATTCAAGGATGGTTACTTTTCCGTTTTTCTTTAACACCCGATTGAAATTCTTGAATGCAGCAGGTATATTGTAAAAATTCCTTACTCCGAATGCAACCGTTATATTTGTTACCGTCTCATCTTTAAGCGGGATGAACTCCGCAACTGTCTGAAAATTCTTCCCTTTTATCCAACCCGATTTTTCGTTGAATAACTTAAGCATATTGAAAGAAAAATCCGCCCCCATAATTTGCCGGACTCCCTGCTTTCGGGCTTCCGCTGCAAAGTCCCCTGTTCCGCAGGCAATGTCAAGTAGTATTGTCTCCTTTCCAACACCCGTCAGTTTCAACGCTTTTTTTCGCCAGTAAAAGTCCAGTCCAAAACTTAAAAGATGATTTAACAAATCATACCGGAAAGCAATCGATTCGAAAATCCTTCTGATTTTTTTCGGACGCTCTTTATTATCAGTTTTATTTTCTGTCATAATATCAGCTTATTAATTCTCTTTTATGCTTGCTGTTCCAGTAATTGAACAGATATTTCCCGAGCGGGACCGACATCAGCATAAAAATAAATCCCCCAATCAGGTCAATAACATAGTGGTATCTTAAGTAAACAGTGGAAATGATAAGTAACGTTCCCATTATACACAAAAACCATTTTATTTTTGACCGGTACTTTACGGAGAGATACATAACAATTAAAGTCATCATTGTATGCCCGCTGGGGAAAACATCTCTCTGCACAAACTCAGTTGGATCCGGAGTCCAGGGAAAAACTGAACCCCCTGCATTAATAACCCCTCTGAAGAATGGCGTGAAAAATAATCCGGGAAGTTCTTGTTCAAGTAATGCAAAATCATGCAGCGTGAATCGTGGTCCAACTCCGGGGAGCATAAAATATCCTATATATGATAGGAAAAAACCAAACACAACTGCATAAACCGAGTACTCGAACTCTATATATCGTTTCTGAAGATAAAAAGATACTGCTAAAAACATAGGCAGGAAGAAAAATGATGTGTAGGCTATTTGTAATATCTCTGTCAAAACGGGATTTGCAATTTTCATAAATAGATGCGTGGGATCAGCGCCGCCGAAAATCCACCTGTCTGCCGCTATTAGTAATTGGTCGTAATCTGCCTCCCTGATTGGTTTGATCATAAAGTAGAGTTCTTTGAATGTTAATAGTATAAGCGGGGGAAGATACCAGTAATGAAATGCCTTTATTGTCTTTCCTGGTTTCTCTTTTTCAAAATATGCTATAAGAATAACATACACAACTATAAAAATATTTATTGATATAAATATGTGCCAGTACGGAAGTTTGTATGCAAAAATTATATTAAGGACTGTCAGGAATGAATAAAAAACAATCACGATCAGATCAATAGGGCTCCACATAGCGGAGTATCTTTTAAGAAAATTCATAGTGTATAAAGTTACTCATTTATTTTTTTCGGACTGGAGCTTAAAAAATTGGATAATCGGATCAATTCCGGAATTGTTAGCTGCTCCGCCCGCTGTTTCAGGTCAATTGGACAATTTGAAAAATTTGTTTCTCTAAATATACTATTTTTCAATGCATTTTTAATTGTTTTTCTTCTTGTCCCAAATACCCCCTTTACCGTTTTAATATATAGATCTTCATTCTCAATTTCATACTTTTTAATAAAATTTATATGAATAACGGCAGAATGGACTTTGGGTTTTGGATAAAAAACATTTGGGGATACTTTGAAACAAAGAGTTATGTCCGAAAAGGCATTGAAAATAGCTGAGAGTATTCCGTACGACTTTGATCCCGGAACAGAAATAAGTCTTTCGGCAACTTCCAGTTGCATTAGCAGGACCGCATCGGAAACGGTCTCTTTATACGTTAAAAGATGAAAAAGAATAGGAGATGTTAGATAATATGGAATATTCCCTATCACACGAACCGGTTTTGTTTTATGTTTTCTTAATGATTCAAAATCTGTTTTAAGAATGTTCTCCCTGATAAGAGTCAATCCGGGAAATCTTTGTTCTAGTTCATCGGCAACCCTTGTATCAACTTCAACACCGGTAAGTTCCTCAACTCTCGAGAATAGGATTTCTGTTAAGTTACCGGTTCCCGGTCCGATTTCTATAATGTTTTCTCCCGCTATGGGATTAAATTCATTCGCAATTTTTATTAAAATATTCTTATCTTGTAAGTAGTTTTGACCGAATTTCTTTAACGGCTTTACAGAAATTGTGTTGCTCATTTGTTTAGTCTGTTTTAATTCCTATTTAATTAATAAAGATACTTTTTTTAACGGCAATAATCAAATGGTTTAAGGAGGCTTAAATGGAAGACTCGGCTATCCCTCAAAAATATATAATTAGCATCGATCTGGGCGGAACTAAAATTCTTGCTTCATTAGTAAACTCCGGAGAGGGGATTCTAATGAGTGTAAAAAAATCAACGAAGGATAAATCCTTAAAGGGGGACTATGCTACTCTGTGCGCCGCTACCATTAAGGAACTCCTTGCTTCATCGGGTGTTAATGAGACTTCCGTAAAAGCAGTTTGTCTTGGAATTCCCGGTTCTGTGAATCCTCATACGGGAATTATTGGCATTGCTCCCAATCTTAATATTAGGAACTATAATATTAAAGAAGAACTCGGAAAACAGATACCGTTTCCGGTCTTGATTGAAAATGATGTTAATCTTGCTGCGCTTGGTATTCATAAATTTGAATTTAGTAAAACAGTAAAAAATATGCTGGTGGTGTTTGTAGGTACCGGAATCGGAGGTGGGCTGGTATTTGACGGAAAGTTATATCGCGGTTCTTCATTTTTTGCCGGAGAGATGGGACATATTCTGGTTGATAAAAATGGTCCGGTCTGCGGATGTGGACAAAAGGGATGTTTTGAAGCAATAGCAAGCAGGACGGCAATAGTCAACAACATCGTGAGGGAAATTAAGAGCGGGAAAAAAAGCAAACTTTCAAAAATTGTTGAAGCAAAGGAACAAATCAAAAGCAAGGCACTGGCAAATGCAATTGCCGAAGGGGATAAAATTGCAATTAAACATACAACTTCTGCCGCTAAAGTTATCGGAATGATGCTCGCCAGCGTTAACAATTTACTAAACTTCGATACAATTGTATTGGGTGGGGGACTCGTCGAGGCGAATGAAAAATTCATCCTCCCTTTAATAAAAGAATCGTTTGATAAATATTCTTTGAAATCAACTGCTGCGAATACAGTCCTGGCGGCAACCAGACTTGGTGATAATGCTGCCATTTTCGGAGGCATCCCCCTTGCCGAAGAATTCTTGGAAATTAAAATCTGACCAGAATAAATCAAAAAAGGCTTTTTTTTTATAAGGGAATACATATATTTATTTAGCAAAGTTATTTTAAGGTGATTAAATGAAGAGTTACCCAAATCTGAATTTTCTGCCAAGGCGGAATATTATTGAAATATCATATATTTTTATTTGCCTTTTTATTGTTTCCTCAAAGTTAATTTACCCACAATGGATTGAATTAAACTCAAACTCAAACGCTACTCTCAATTCGGTAAACATTATCGATTCTGATAGAATGTGTGTTGTTGGATCAGGTGGGACTGTTTTAACAACATTAGATGGCGGAATTACATGGAATTCTACGACTATTGGGATAACTAACGAGTTTTCCTTTGTCACTAATGTTTTAGGAACTTATTGGGCTGTTGGTTATGGGGGTATTATTATTAAGAGTACGAACAACGGTTTAAGTTGGCAAATTGTAACTTCTGGTACTACCGCAGATCTTACTTGTATTAAATTTGTGAATGTAAACACCGGATATATTACTGGTAGATACGGAAGTATTCTAAAAAGTACTGACGGTGGTAGTACTTGGATCCGGAAAAATTCCGGAACGGAGCATTCATTAAGAGGGATTGATTTTGTAGATTCGAATAACGGGTTCGCTGTTGGAGGTGAACTTTCAAGTCCCATCTCAGTTATTCTTAAAACTGTCGACGGTGGCGAAACTTGGGAAAATAGTTCATTATCTTATGGCAAACCTCTTCTTGCTGTTGATTTTTACAATTTAAATATTGGTTTTGCAATCGGGATTAATGGATTTGTTTTAAAAACATCTAATGGGGGAATTTCATGGCAGCAACAATATACAAATACATTTCAATGGCTTTATTCATTAAAAGTAATTGAGGAAAAAATCGCTTTTATTGTTGGAGGTAATATAGACTCGGGAATTTTTCTGTCAAGTTATTCGGGAGGAGAAGTTTGGAAAAAAAAGGAAGACCTTTCGTCTGAGTGGTTGTTGAGTATAGATTTTTTTAGTAACAATATTGGCTTGATTGTTGGCTCTAATGGTAAAATATTTAAAACTACTAATGCTGGAAACATATGGGCACCGCAAAATTCCGGAACAACAGTTCAACTTAATGGAGTAACTATGACCCCGGAAGGCATAGGATTATCATGTGGTGGACTTGGAACAATATTATTTTCTTCGGATATGGGACAATCTTGGTTAAACCGGGAAAGCAATATTTCGCAAGATCTGAATGGTATTAGCCTAGTTGATACGATTGCTTGGATCGTTGGTGCTAATGGAACCATATTAAAATCTTCTGGAAATTTTCAATCATGGGAAATTATTCCATCTGGTATTACTGATGATTTACTAGATGTAGAATTTAAAAACCTTGAATATGGAATTGCGGTTGGAAGAAATGGTAAGATTCTCAAATCAACGAATGGAGGTCTTTCCTGGACACTCAAAAATTCTGGAACTTTAACTTCTTTGAGAAAAGTCGAGATTATTTCATCGACAGATGTTTTAATAATTGGGGGGGACTTCTCTAAAGCCTATTCTCTTATCTTAAAATCAACAGATAGTGGGGAGAGTTGGAACCCTATTTCTCTCTCTGGTCAATTTGATGACTTTATTATTACTGATGTGGATTTTCTTGATGAAAATGTCGGGTATTTGGTTACGACAAGTGGCGGGATTTTTAAGACTAACAATGGTGGAGTAAACTGGAATATGCAGAATTCAAATACTGATCATTGGTTATATGGTGTGACCTTTTTTGACAGAGATAAGGGGTGGTCTGTCGGTGGAAATGTGAATGAAGGGATTATCATTGGAACAACTGATGGGGGAATTACATGGCATCCTGAAAATATTCAATACTCTAAATGGCTTTACTCTGTTGATTATGCGGATAGCGTGAATTGGATTATTTCGGGATTTGATGGAGTTATCTTAAAAAATACTGTTGGGTCCACATATATTCCTGTTGAACTAATATCATTTTCGGCAAATATAATATCAGGAACTGTAGAGCTCCTTTGGGAAACAATTACGGAAAAAAATAATTTAGGATTTTGGATAGATAGACTGATAGAGGGGCAATGGACAAACTTATCATTTGTTCCCGGATATGGAACAACAACAGAAAAGCATAGCTATTTATATCAGGATTGCCCTAAGAATTTTAAATCAGGAGAAAAACTGGTATACAGACTAAGACAAGTAAATTATGATGGAACAATTGAAACTCTTGATCTGGCAGAGGTAACCCCTGTTATTGAAAATTTCACTTTAAATCAGAACTATCCAAATCCCTTCAACCCCGAAACCATTATTAGTTTTACAATTCCCTTAAATACTAACGTTAAACTGTCGGTTTTCAACGCAATTGGTGAGCAAGTAGAAACTCTGATTAATAGCTATTTTCTCGCAGGGTCTTATGAGTTAAAATTTAACGCTACACATCTTCCAAGCGGTATATATTTTTATAATCTTTTAACTGGAGAATATAATTCCGTAAAAAAAATGATATTATTAAAGTGATAATATGCTAAATCCTTAATTCAGCAAGTGCGTTTAATTTCTAAAAGAGCGGTTTTTTAGTTATATTTCCATCTTTAATAACATTATTTTCAACAATTATATACTATGCTGATTAAACTCTATTTTATCCGAAAAATTAAAGCGTTGTTTCTTAAATTTAATTTACATATTCTTTTTAACCCGTTTTTTTCTTTTTTTATTAACCTTGCATATTTATCGCGTCTTTCCAAGTGGAGAAAAGAGAATGGGCCCCTTCCCTACGATGATTTCTACAACTCAAAAGTTCATTACGAGGAAAGATTCAAATTGCATCAGCATCTTTTTGATAAAGAGAAGTTAGACCAAGAAATTGTATTTCTTGAGTTCGGGGTTGCCGATGGAATTTCATTCAAATGGTGGGTGTCCAAAAACAATAATCCGAATTCCAGATTTATCGGCTTTGATACATTCACAGGATTACCCGAGGATTTCGGAGTAATGAAAAAACCGGATTATGATACCAAAGGCTTTTTCCCGGATGTAAATGATTCTCGATGTGAATTTGTTCCGGGTCTTTTTCAGGATTCACTGGAAAAAGTTATAGACAAGATTGACTTTTCAAAACGCCTTGTATTGCATATGGATGCCGATCTTTACTCCTCAACTTTGTTTGTTTTAACAAGATTATATAATAAGTTCAAAAAAGGGGATATAATTATTTTTGATGAATTCGGAGTTCCAACTCATGAATTCCGAGCATTTATGGATTTTACTTCTTCGTATTATCTTAAATTTGAATATCTCGGAGCAATAAATAATTATTTACAAGTGGGTATAAAGATTTTATAGAGCCAACTCTTTTTCGATCTTCTCTAATTTGGATGCGAGGGATTCCCATTCCGAATAAGCCCCTTTTAGCTCTTGTTTTATTCCTGCATATTCGTTGTTTTTCTCTCTCGCAGTAGTAGGATTGCTGTAAATTTCTTCTTTAGTAAGCTCAAGTTCAATTTCTTTTAGTTGTTTTTCGAGTTTGCTTATTCGTAGCTCGGCGTGCGACACTTCGCTTTTCAGATCTTTTGTCAATTCGTATCTTCTCCGTCTTAGCTCCGCTTCTAATCTTTTTTGTTCTTTTTTTGTAACTGCTGGCTGGCTTTCTTTTATCGCTTCCTTTTTTGTTGAGTCTTGCTTATTTTCCTCTGCTCTTTTTTTATAAAGGTAATCTTCTATACCGCCAAGAAATGTTTTTAAACTCCCTTTTCTTATCTCTACAACTTTATTCACGATAGGAGTTAAAAAATCAATATCGTGTGAAACCAGTATTAACGAACCTTTGAAATTGACAAGCGCATTCTGTAAAACTAGTTTCGAATTGTAATCAAGATGGTTTGTTGGTTCATCAAGAATTATCAGATTTGCTTTTGTTAAAAGTATCTTTGAAAGTGCAACTCTGCTCTTTTCTCCTCCCGATAAGACTTTGATTTTTTTAAAGACGTCATCTCCTGAAAAAAGAAAGCAACCTAAAATGGCTCGTAACTGTCCAAGTGTCTGGTTCTCCGCAACTGTTTCAACTGTTTCCAGTATGTCTAGTTCGGGGTTTAGATTATCCGCTACATCCTGGGCGTAATATGCAATGGATGTGTTATAACCCGGCTTTTTTGTCCCCGACTCAAAATTTAATTCGCCGGCTATAATTTTCGCTAATGTTGTTTTTCCGGCACCATTAGGACCCACGAAAGCTATTTTATCTCCACGTTCCACGGTGAATGACATATCTTCAAAGATAACATTACTCCCGTATGATTTCTTTATTCTTTCCAGCTCTACGTTTATTACGCCGCTTAAGGGTGGCTCTGGGAAGCGCAGATTTATCCCCTCAATACTCTCCGGTAGCTCAACTAATTCTATCTTTTCAAGCTGTTTAATTCTGCTCTGTACTTGTCTTGCTTTTGTCGCTTTATATCTGAATCGCTCAATGAACTTCTCGGTATCTTTTATTTTTTTCTGCTGCTGAATATATTGTTTTTCTGCAAGCTCTTCTCGCGCTTGCTTCCATTTAATATAATCTTCATACTTTCCTTTATATGAAAAAAATTTTCCCGCGGATATCTCAAGCGTTTTGTTCGTTACTGAGTTTACAAAATGCTTGTCGTGGGATACGATGAGTAGTCCTCCCTTGTATTGATTCAAAAAGGAAATAAGCCATTCAAGAGAATCAAGGTCGAGATGGTTGGTGGGTTCATCAAGAAGCAATAAATCGTTCTGCGATATTAATATCTTTGCGAGTGCGATTCTCATTTGCCATCCGCCTGAGAACTCATCCGTTAGTCTTTCGAAATCGTCTTCCGAAAAACCCAGTCCGTTTAATATTCGTTCAACTTCAGATAACGCCGAAAAAGATCCTAGTTCTTCAAGTCTGTGATGCACTTCACCAAGTTGATTGACCAAATCATCTCTTTCGGAATCTGTTTTGCACAGAGCCAAAAGTGTAGTGAGTTCTTTTTCCTTTCCCTGGAGATTGACTATGCTGGTTAATGCAGATTCGGCTTCTTTTATTATTGTATTACCTCTGTGGATTACGTTTTCCTGGGGTAAGTAGCCTATATTAATGTTTTTTTGCAGGAAAATATTTCCGTCTTCAGGATGATTTTCTCCGGATATTAATCTTAATAGGGATGTTTTTCCTGCTCCGTTTGCCCCCACCAGTGCAATCCGCTCCCCCGCGTTTATTTTATAACTTATGTCCCGGAAGAGATAGCGTCCTCCAAATTGCAGGGATACATTAACCAGATCAACCATGCCTCATTATTTCCTTATTACTGCTATCTTTCCTGTTTTTAGGTTGTTTCCTTTTTCGTTATATGCTACTATTATATAAACCCCTGAATTAACATATTCCCCTCCTTCATCCCTTCCGTCCCAAAATCCTTCGAGTCCGCCAAGCGTGGTTATTGTTCTTACATGTCGCCCGGCGGCGGTCAGAATCATAATACTTGCATCTTTTACGAGCCCTGATATTTTTAGGTTGGTTCCATTTCCGGGAATTATTAATGGACTTGGACTTATCTCTAACTCCGTAAATGTATCCGCAGGCCTTTTAGCAGCAGTTAGAAATGCTGTCAGTCCCCCATCAGTTCCCACATATGCTATTCCTTTCGTCTCATCAAAGGTGACGCTTTTTATCTGATCATTCGGAATCGGACTGTTTTTGGAATCATAAACCGCTATTAAATTCGTCCCGTCAGGATTCATTATAAACAGCCCTTGATTTGTTCCTACCCACTTTTGATTGACTGCATCTACTGCAATAGTATTGATGGATTGTTGCCGTAATGAGTAGAGGGAGGAAATCTTAAAATTAGGATTTTGTCCGCTCCCTAAAACCGCATTAACATTGCTTATAACATTAACTCCAAGGTTCGTTCCTATCCACAAATCACCCCGCTTGTCAACCAGAAGGGCCGAAACAGAATTGCTGTTCAATCCACTGTTGGAGTTAAGAAAACCGTACTTATCGTCGCTGAGATTTGTGAACGTCTTGTTTTCATTATAATAAAACAAACCCATTCTGTTGGGATCAAGTGAATAGAACCACTTTGTATCGTATTGATCTGTTGTGATTCCCAAATATTGATTAATAGTTGGTGCAATAGGATTCTCATAAGTGTACCATGTGCTGTCTGGTGTTAAGGCGGCAAGCACCTTTCTATCTGCTGCGTCGTAGTTCAGCACCCAAATATTGTTTCTGCTGTCCTTCGCAATTCCGCCAATTACAAGAAATGTCGGATCCTGTAGGGTCCCTCTCAATGGTGTATTTGTGGTATAGTAATTAATCATGTTGTTTTCAGATAACCTTAAAAAACCCCTTCCCCAATTGCAGAAAAATATCTCATTGTCTGCACCGTAAACTTTATAGTAATCATTATTCAGCATAATCGGATAATTGAATGCAATATAGTTTTCCCAAACATCATTCGATAATTTATAAAATCCGCTTCCGTTCAAATCCTTTCCCGTAGCAACCCAAAGATTCCCTTTTCTATCACTTGTTAATGATAAAAATGAATTTGTTGTTGGACTGTTTGGAAAATAGTACTTTTTGTTTGAAATTGAACTGACTTCACACAAACCTTGATTGGTGGATATGAAAATGTTGTTCCCTGTAACTCCTGTGATTTTATTAACTTGTTCAACGCCTAATATTTCTCTTATAATGGACTCGTTTCTAATAATTAACAGCGAATAACTTGTTAGCACAAGCAGAGAATCGCCCGAAACCATAAAATCTTTTATATTGATGTTGTCAAGAAGACTAAGGAATGATGTCCAGTTATTGCCGGTAAGTTTGGAAATCCCGCGGCTGGATGAGGCTATTATTGAGTTTTCATATTTCCCGACTTTGTATATGTTGTTTGATGCCAGCCCCGAAGCAGTCGTATAATTTTCCCATGATTCTGGCGCAATGAGATTTGTTGCCCCCTGTTTCTGAATGGCAATCCCGGCTTCGGTGGCCACATAAAATCGTCCATCGAAAAACGCTCCGTTTACTCTGGTATTCGATGCAAAATTTCCGAATTTAAAGTATGTGTCTATGAATGAATAATCGGCTCGGTTGATTAATGAAAGCCCAAAGTCAGTGCTTGCTAGGATCGTATCTCCTTTCGTGACAAGTGAGTTTATTTGTTTTTGTGTCTGGCTGGCATTGTAAATGTCTAGAATTCTTTTTATCGACTTTGTAACAGGATTGATTACATTAATTATTCCCGAAGGTGTTCCCACCCAAAGTTTGTTGTTATTGTCAAGTGCAATTGTGGTCAGTGAAGCATCGGATAATCCGTCTGCTTTCGTATAAGTGACGTATGACGAATCAGCAGGATTAAATGAAAAAAGCCCCCCCTCTGTTGCTGACCAGAATATACCCCCGGTAATAAGAGCTTCCCTTACTTTTTTCTTGTCGGTATAACTCTTTATCCCCATTATAAGTTGCGCATAGGATATTTGGGTCAGGCAAATAATAAGTAATAAAACGGAAATTTTTTTCATCTGGTTAATCCATAAATCTTTTTTTTTAATTTTACAATTTATTTATAATTGACTATTAATAAAATGCAAAAATACTGCATTTTTCGGGTAACCTCATTCGGATTTCTTGCCTGCTAATCTTTTATATTTTCTGTTATGGGCTATTTAATATATATTCGCTTTCCGAGCCACCCTTAATCCTTATCTTTTTGTTCATAATTGAAAATTACCGTTTGTCACTAATTTAGGCATCATATTATTAACTTGAGTTAATTTTACAGTGTCGATTTTATTTATTTAGAAATTACTTGGAGTCATTGTGAAAATAAAATATTCAATTGTATCATTTATTTTACTGCTTCTGTTTTTTAGTTCTCATCAGACATCAGCACAGGATACAGATTCCTCCTGGTCTCATAACTGGGACAAGGAAGCCTATAAAGATCATGGCTGGGATTGGGATTCGGACTGGGATTGGCAATTCTCATTTTCAGGGTTTGAACACCCTACAATTAATTTGAGCTATGGATTGTCGAAGTACTCACTGAAAGACCTTGTAACCCCTGTTTCAGACAACGGTTTGGGAGAACTTAGATTGGGTTACACAAAAGAAAAGAAAACCTTTAGATCGGACTATATTATTAAACATCAGTTTAATTATGCGTCTCTTTCAAATTTGTCATATAAATTAGGACTTGAGGAAAAAGCCAACGAGATTAACGCTGAAATGTGGCGTTTCGGGTTTGGTTGGGAAGACGGATATGGATATAAATTCGGTAATTCATCTGTGATTCTGTATAATACGTGGGGAATGAATTGGTCGAAGATTACTGTCGATGATACTATAATTAACCTCGCCGATAGGGAAATGATCAATTTATTCAAAGATGATTTTCATTTCGGAACTCTTTCTGCGGGTGGAATAAAAATCCGCCCTGTTCCCTTAATTGAAGTAGAAGCAGGTGTTGAACGATCTGCAATTTATTCTCGTGTGCTTTTCTGGAAAGCTGCCGGTAGCCTTCTTATAGAAGCTGCGGGACAAGGACTTGTCGATTCTTTCGTTAGGAATGTCCTCTCTTCTACTCCGGCTGCTGCACCGGTTGTGAGTTTCCTTCTTAAAAACGGACTTTCTTTTGCCATGTATGAATTAAGAAAAGAAAAAATGAACTGGCCCTTTGACTCTGCTTCACCGGTTATGGTAGATACTTATAGAGTTGGTGTGACTTTTATATTTTAATAAATTCTCTCCCTCTTATTAATATGTTGTGTTGGCCGGGATATGTTCCCGGCTTTTTTTTACTTTAATGTATAAGAAATTAATTCCGTTCTTTCCACGACTATCTGCTTTTTCGTGTTGAGTTGGTATTTAGTCAGATGTACCAGTCCCACACCGGGAGCCCAGTATTCGTCAAATGCATAATATTTATTGTAAGTGTCGTAATGAATACACGAAAAACTTCCCCCTTTTACGGTGATAATTTTATTGTTGGAAACTATTCTTATATGTGTACTGTCCGAAGTTATGTACTCATCTGAATCAACTGCCGGATTCTTGTAATACAATATCGGAATCCCGCTTTCCGAAAGAAACCATAATCCGTCACTCTTGTTTATGCAATATGAATTTATCTCCTCATCATAACCCAGAATATACCACCTCTCGTTGGGATTCTGAATCGGAACTAACACCGTATCTCCCCTTACTTCATTATAGTGATACGAAATCTCATTCGTGGCAGAAACCGTCTCATAATTCCATCTGTTCCCGGTTTTTAACGGAAGTAATTCTCTCTCTCCTCCGTTTTGAATTTCAGTTTCTTCGTTGCAGCTGTATGCAAGTATCGCAACCAATACTATCAGGAGTCCGGCAAACAATTTCATCTTCTTATTCCATTATTGTTTATATCTACTGCCCCTGACTCATTAGATCAGAAATAAAAACCGAATCCTTGGATTCCGAATTCTCAAGAATTATTTTGATTATTGCTGTCAATGGAACCGCTAAAAACATTCCCACTATCCCCCAGATAAAACCCCAGACTAATACTGAAAGCAGTATCATTATGGGGTTCATGTTTAACCGTTTACCTATAATTTTAGGTTCAAGTATATTAAATACAAGTGTCTGGATCAGTGCAATTATTGCAGCGATCAGCAATCCGTATCCTAATGCTTCATATTGTACTAGTGCCATTAAAGTTGGAAAAATTAATGCGATTGCGCTTCCTATGGAGGGTATAAAGTTAAGAACAAAAGTAAATGCCCCCCAGATTATTGGGAAATCTACTTTAAAAATAAAACAAATTGCTGTAACCAGTGCTCCCGCAAGCAAATTCATAGCGATCTTTGTTATAATGTATTTTTGAATTTGCTCCGTTATTTTCTTGAACGTGGAACCAACCGCTTCTTCAATAATTGTTTGCTTCTTTTCCTGCAGGTGAGTATTTGATTGGGATAACTTTGCTGCAGGCTCATTCTCCATATTCTCTTTTTGTTCTTTTTTTACCACATATCTTTTTCTGATTGCATTTATTATGCTGCTGTGACCTCCTTCAATAAAAACAAAGAAAAAGAGAACAAATAGCACTGAACCCATGAAGTCAACTGTCTGGGATATTATTCCCCCGGCTAATTCTTTATAATCCATCTTTGCGAGTATTCTTTGCAATGAAAAATATTTGAAGTATGGATCACTTATCCCGATAGCTTTTGAAATCTCCCTTACTATGCCGTTTAATCTTGTGAAATAAACATCAATCGACTGGGAAAATTGGATTATTGAGTCAACAAGGAATCTTCCAACCCAGAAAAAAACTCCGGCTATTATAAGCAGGTCTATTATGACGTTTATTGCAAGGGGTATTTTCATTTTCCTTAAAAAACCATTCAGTGGTGCAAAAAGAAAGAAAAGGAAATATGCTACCGTGAAAGGGATGAATATATATTGCATCTCTCTTAAAAGAAAACCTATCAGTGCAACCCCCATAATAACTACGAAGGTCCTTGCCGTCTTGTCCGAAAAATATTTTTCTTGCATTTTCCTGAAAATAACTCCGCTAATTAATACGGAAAAATAATTGAAAATCTCGGAAAAACCAACATTTAATTTTTTTATCTTCTGTTTTGGTCGTATTTCATTTCTCGGTTATTAATTAATTACTTAAATTTGATTACGATTTTTTAGAACAAATTGGAGCGTAGTAATGTCATTAATCTTATCAGGTCAGGGTCTGACCATTGAAAATTTAGTAAAAGTTGCCAGATATGGCGAAAAAGTTGAACTCCATCCCGATGCTCTCGAACGAATTAAAAAGTGTCGTGCCATGCTTGAAGAAAAAATCCGGGCACACGAAATTATGTATGGCGTGAATACGGGAATAGGCGAATTTTCCGAAGTTGTCCTCAACGATGAACAGGTAAAAGAATTTCAGAAATATTTAATTTATAATCATTCCGCCGGCATTGGAGATCCCGCCCCCGTTGAATACGTTCGCGGTGCCATGGTTGGCAGAATTAACGTTCACGCCCACGGCAATTCAGGTTGCCGCCCCGAAATCACTCTTACTCTTCTTGAGATGCTTAACAAAGGAGTTACTCCTGTTGTATGTCAAAAAGGGTCAGTGGGAGCTTGTGGCGATCTCGCTCCTATGTCTCAGGTCGCACTCCTGATGATGGGAGAGGGAGAAGCTTATTTCAAAGGGGAAAGACTCCCCGGCAAAGCCGCCTTCGAAAAAGCCGGCATTCCTGTCCCTGGTCTTCAGGCTCGCGACGGACTAGCAACTATTAACGGCTCTAATCTCCTTACCGCCATGAGCGCTATACATCTTTATGACATAAACCGCTGGCTCAAGCAGTCCGAAATTGCTGCGGCTATGACCCTCGAAGCCCTCCTCGCTAACTTAAAACCTTACGACGAACGGCTTCATAAAATTCGCGGATTTAACGGTGCTGTCAGAAGTGCCCGTGCAATTATGAAATGTATCGCCGGAAGTGATCTCCAGACAGGTAAATTGAAAATCAAAGTGCAGGATGCTTACTCAATGCGCTCAACCCCGCAGGTAGTCGGTGCCGCTCACGATGCCCTTGCTTATGCAAAATCACAGGTGGAAATCGAACTCAACGGAGTAGGGGATAACCCAATCTTTCTTCCCGAAGACAAAGTCACCCTCACCGGTGCTAACTTCCAGGGGTCCCCCGTCTCTCTTCCTATGGATATGGTCAGCGCCGCACTGACAATGGTTAACGTCCTTTCCGAAAGAAGATTGAACAGACTCCTCAACCCCGCTCTCAGTGTCGGTCTCCCGGCATTCCTCACCAAAGGCGCCGGTATGTTTTCAGGTCTTATGCTTAGCCAGTACACTGCAGATACCCTCATTGTCGAGCAACGCATTCTCTCAGTTCCAGCCTCCATTCAGTCTATACCCGCTGCGGCAGACCAGGAAGACTTTGTTTCAATGGGTATGAATACCGCCATTAAAAACGGTCAGATTCTCGATAACGCCTATGGTGTTCTCGGAATAGAATTTATTGCTGCTGCTCAGGCACTTGATTTCAGGGAATTCGAAAACGGTCTCGGCGTTAAAACCGCAAAACAGGTTATACGCAAATACGTGGATCATCTTGATATCGATCGCCCCCTCTATCCCGACCATACAAGAATGAAAGAAGTAGTAAAATCATGTGAAATCCTCGAGGCAGTAGAAGCCGCAGTCGGTTCCTTAGAATAAAATTATCCTCAAAGCGGGGCTCCCACGCCCCGCTTTTTCGTTCTCGCATCAACTCAACAGATTATTCGTAAATCTGAAGTCTTTTATCTTCTCCCAATTCCGCCTTTTTAATTAAACCTCATTATTAAGCCGGATAGCAATGATTTGGCCCCTCATCCGATAGGGATTCTTGAACAGTTCGGGAGGTAGATTTGATTCTTTAGCAAAATATTTCTTGTAGGAAATATCAGAATAAATATATAGCTTGCATTTGTTGATTTTATAAAAATTCAACGAGCTTGTTCTATGTGTGTGAAATCAAGATTAGCATTGTACATAAATGTAAAGGATGATATACCAAATCACCTCGAGAGTCCGAGATACACCCTCCTCCTCCACACACTTTTCCTGAAAATTAAGAAAAAACAACGTTAATAGACTGAACGTTTTAGTTATTTAATAATTATGAAAGGAAACTCAATATGAGAACAACTACTGCTTTTCTAATCCTTTTCTCATTACAGCTTTTTGCAGGCATTGGATCAAGTGCATCAGCCGTAAGTCCTTTACCCGTTGAACTTATCTCCTTTACCGCAAATCTAAACGGAAGTAATGTTGAGCTTCGCTGGGTAACAGCAACTGAAGTTAACAACTTCGGATTTTCAGTAGAGACTTGCCACGACAAATCTCAGCTATGGGAAACTGTCGGTTTTATACCCGGTTCCGGCAACAGCAATTCTCCCAAAGAATATTCCTTTACCGATCATCTCAAACTCAACCTTGATCACACTCTCTTCTATCGCCTTAAACAAATTGATAACAATGGCAAGTTTGAGTATTCTAAAGTACTTGAGATCTCAACGGACATTCAGCTTTTAACTTTCAAACTTCAACAGAATCATCCTAATCCCTTTAATCCCTCAACCATTATAACTTATTCCATCCCGGCTTCTTCATATGTAATAGTAGAAGTCTATAACGTATTAGGAAAACTTATAACTACTCTTGTGAATAAAAATCAGGATCCCGGAAGTTATAAAGTCAGTTTTGATGCCCGGGGCTTAAGCAACGGTATTTATTATTACCGGATTCAGGCCGGCACATTCACTGAAACAAAAAAAATGTTATTATTAAAATAGACGGAGTGAAAAATGAAACATATACGAATACTTTCCTGCATAGCCATAATTGTTTTATTAACTTCACAATTATCGGCACAAAACAATCCGGTTGTTTCAAATGTGGCATTCGGAATTGTCGGAACAACTGTAACAGTAACTTACGACGTTGCTGATGCACAACAATCCTCTGTCACTGTTTATATGAAAGTGTCAAGTGATGGGGGATCCACCTGGATGTATGATTACGGTACTGCAACGGGGGCAATCGGAACTAATGTTACTACGGGTATTGGTAAAACAATAACTTGGACCTATAGCGGTCCTCAGAATAATAACTTTCAAATTATGATATCTGCAAATGATGAAGTTGCCGGTGGGGATCCCTGCCCGGGGTTAGCTACTGTAGATTATTCCGGAAAAACATACAACACTATACTGATTGGTGACCAATGCTGGTTAAAGGAAAACCTTGACGTGGGAGTTATGATTAACAGTAGCGGAGATCAGACTAATAATGCAACCATAGAAAAATTCTGTTATAACAATCTTGCAGATAATTGTTTGACTTACGGCGGTTTATACCAGTGGGAAGAGACTATGCAGTACGTAACCACACCCGGCACACAAGGTATCTGTCCTCCCGGCTGGCATATCCCAACATATCAGGAATTTCAAATATTATACGCTGCTGTCGGAGGGGGCGCAAATGGTAATTTGTTGAAATCGGTTGGGCAAGGTACAGGTTCTGGGGCTGGCACAAACAAAAGCGGTTTTTCCGCTTTATTCTCCGGATATTTTCAGCCTCTTGATCGCTCATTCTACAATTTAATTGATCAGGTCGGTTTTTGGAGTTCAACATATAATGGGAGCAACGCATATCTTTTACATCTTTCAGGGACGCTTTCAACCTTATATTTAATAGGTGAAACGACAAATTGGACGCAAGGTAGAAGCGTTCGTTGCTTAAAGAATTAACAAGAATCAGTATAGAATTATAAAATTTGGTAAGATAAACAAAATAAAATGGCAGAAAGAAACGTGTAAATTTTATACTCCATAAATTTTGCTGCTATTAGTAAAACAAAATTATTCTCAAAGTGAAACTCCTCGGTTTTCTTTGCTGGGCTGTGGTGGATTCCGCTTTCTGGTTTTGAAAGCTATGCGAATGTCAAGGTATTCTTGTCCATCAGTTTTTCTAAAACAAATCCTCCCTTATTATCAATAATATTGCATTCTGTGGCACAATCAGCAGTTTTTCTTTCTCAAACTCAAGTTCAAAAGCATCTTTCTTCAAAAACAATGCAAGATCCCCCTCCTTTGCCTGCAGGGGTATGTACTTTACCGGCTCCCTCTGCTCTTTCCAGCTCTCCTCTTCAACAACTGTCGGTATCGGCCACCCCGGTCCCACCTTTATAATATATCCGCTCTGGATTTTTTCTTTTTCCTTCACTCCCGGTGGCAGGTATAATCCGCTGTCTGTTTTTTGGTTGATTTCTGTCGGTCTGATTAATATCTTATCTCCAACAACAATTAGCTTGTGAAGATTGTTAAGTAAAGATGTCATTCTATATCCTAAAAAATTAAAAAGTTCAATACCATATATATAAAATTTAATTGTAACAATCCAAAACTGATTCCGCTCAACAGATCATATTTTCTTGTTTCCTCCAGAAATCTCTCTTCTCCACTGGAAATATAGTTGTCATACTTTTTATCCGCCTCAATCTTTAAATATGCCGCCGTCCCGCCAAGTATTACTACTCCTGCTAATAACCATCTGAATTCGCCGGAACTTATATAATTATCCTTTTTTCGGAAATTCGCAAGCAAGTCTGTCTTATTCTCATCTTTAGAAAAGGGTTTTATCCTCAATCTGTGAGAATATTTAATCTCATTATATCTGTAGATATTCGTCGTATCATCATCATTCACTATCAGCGTGTCTGAGAAGAAAGGCGAATCCCATTCTTCAGCATTTAGCACTATCCGCAGTGTGTTCTTTCCTTTGTTAAGAAAAACGTCTTCACCGCTTTTTATGGTTACGCTTTCATTTATAATTATTCTCGACTCCGGTTGAGATTTCTCAAATATAATTATTGATTTACAGTTCTGCCCCCATAAGGCGGAATATCCAAAAAACAGCACGATTATTATATTAATAAGTATCATAACAATTTATTATCCCGTCATCTATCCCGATAAACAATTTCTTCTTATAAAAAATAGGAGTTACTTTTACTCTTCCTTCAAAACTCATTTTGACATTTATTCTTCCCCTCTCTTTTTCGACAATAAATAAATGTTTGTTTAGGTCCGGAATTACAATTCTGCTTTTGGTAACGAGAGGTGAGGCGTTTAATATCCCTTCGGTATTCACCACCCATTTTATCTCCAAAGTATTCTTATCAATTGCATAAAATTTCCCGCTCAATCCTCCGATATAAATATTCTTCTCGTCCGCAACCGGTGTCATCTTGAATTTTTCATTCAGCTCCTTTACATTTATTACCCTTTTTTGTAGCAGGTCAAAAGAGTAAATCTTCCCATGATAGTCCGTAAAATATAGAATGTCACTCTCAATTGCTCCGTTATTTAATGGTTCTTCACTTACTTGATATGTTCGTAAAGTAATCCCGCTGTTTACATCTATAAAAACAACTTCCCCCTTTTCACTCAGTAAAATTATCTCATCTCCCATTGCTAAAAGATTGCTGCTGGTGTAATGCTCACTCTTTACTCCAAAGATTTTTTCTCCTCTCATCCCGTACTTGTAGATAATCGCTTCATTAGTAATAAAAACCACCCCGTTATTTAATAATAGCAATTCAGTCACAACTTTCCCCTCAATTTTAGTGGAATACCTTTCTTTCGCTATTGGAAGATCGTAAAATATCAGATCAGTATAATCTCGGTTCCTTGGCATGGACAATAATACAAGCGTGTTATTTAATATCACCGGATTTGCTTTAATAATACCTTTATAATCCAAAAATCCCTTCGTCTCTCCGGTTTCATAATTAAAACAATATATTCTGCCCGATAAATCACTTACAAATATATACTTATCTGCCGCAACTATACTTCCATTTCTATACCCTCCCTTTGTAGAAGTAGACCACCGGAGCACTAAACTATCCCCCGGATCTTCTTCTATATAGAAATTTCTCTTTCCGGTAATTCCAAACTGATTAATATCTGTAGACCTTGGAACAAAATCCAGTTTTATGAATGAAGATGTACATCCCGCATTCAGGATTGATAAAAAAATAAGCAGGTTGATCAGCTTTTTCATCAGAAATCCCACCCGAAGAAAAACTGATAAAACAATCCTTCCTGCAATTGCCTGAAGTTATTCTCTATCTTCTTTCCCACGTCATACCTGAAACATATCACATTAAAAATGTTTATTCTTACCCCTCCTCCAAAACTCCCTAACGTTTGCTTGTATTCCTTGTCCCAGGCACTCCCCATATCATAAAATAAAGCTCCTCTTATACCAAAAAAACCAATATCAACTATCGGAAGTTTTATCCTTATCTCATCTATTAGTGGAAAACGCAATTCCATAGAAGAAATCCACATCTTCTCTCCTCTTATGGACCAACGTGTCCATCCTCTCAAATCCCAACTCCCCCCCATAAAATATCTTCTCGCCTCTTTCCCGTGATTATAATAAAATGATCCCCTTAATGCAATAGCACTCCTCCGCGATATTCTTATGTACTCTCTGTAATCACCAATTACTGAAAAATAATTAACATTACTATATTTTACGTCACTGGTATACGCCAGCAATAATCTTATTCTCTTTCCGTCAATCGGTCCGCTGGAGGCCCATAACGAATTGTCAAATACATAAGAGATACTATTACTCCAGAGTACCGCTTTTCTGTCCGGCAGATTAGTTGTGATTTGTTTGTCGGAATTTGCTATGGTTAATCCCGCTTCAATTCTGTCAAACTTTGAAAGCGGAAAGTTGAGCATACCGGTAGCCCCAATGCTTCTCTCAAAAAAATATTCTTCCGATTCTTGTATATCATACCTCCTCCCCCTGAAGTGAAATACTCCGAAACCATAATTCGTTCTTTGTCCCAGATCAAATTTGGTTAATGCTATATTAAAACTCCTTAAAAAATCACTCTGAACCTCGGCTGTATTATACAGCATAAAAAAGTAATTGTCATCTCCAAGCAAATCACTTACCGAAAACAAAGCCCCCCCTCGTGTTCCGTAAATTGGATCAGTTGTTACCTGTCCCGCTGCATAATCCAGTGTGTACTCCCTTTCGTACTCTGCTTTCTTTGGCTCGGTTTCACCCGTATATGGTTTCTCCCTCCATCTCGGCGCTGTAACAATATTACTGTATTGAATATTGCTCCCCTCTCCACTGTCAATTTCAACTATTTTGTATTTATAAACAGAAAACTCAAAATCTTCAAAACCCCCACATATTAACTCCGATTTACTTGTAAACACCGGATTAAATACGCTTGATATAAAGTTTGTTACTCTTATCAGTTGCTTTTCGCCTTTTTCGTCTCTCCTTACTTCCCATATATTCTGTGTGCCGTCTATATCCGCCGTACATATTAACTTATTCTCCTCCGTCGATAACGCGGGCGCTTCAACATTTGCTCTGATATTTGTAATGTACTTAATCTGGTTACTGTCAGGGTCTATGCTGAACAAATTATAATATCTCTCATTCTCGCCGGCTGTCCGGTCCGATGAAAACACTACCTTATTCCCCATAAATATCGGGTCTTTATCATGGTAATAATCGTGTGTTAGTCTTCTCAGATTGCCCATTGATAAATCAAGCACATATATATCGCTGTAACCGTTTTTGTCTGTTGCTTCAAAAACCAGTTTATCACCATTCTCGCTAAAACTTGGCGCACTGATAGTAATCAGATTCTCGTCCCTGTAACTTCTTCTTATTTTCTTATCCTCCGTTGAATAAAAATGAATAACATCTTCCCCCCCCGATTTTGTAATAAAAGCGATTTCCCCCTTTTTTGAAATCGCAATAGAGGGCTGCATTAGGTGGAATGCCTCCAGCATCTCCTCTTTCTCTCCCTGCAACACAAGTTCGGGTATTATTTCTTTATTACCAACCTCCTCCTCTTTTATCATATATATAGAAGCATACCCTGAATAATTCCCAATATAATAAATCTCTCCTTTTCCTTCCGGAACGCCGGGCTTTCTGAAATATACCGGATAATTCGCATACCCTTCTTTTGTCAATTTTCGGCTGTCCTTGGTTATGGGGTCAAATTTACTCATAAGTGGAAAATATCTCTTTTTGAGCGAATTTGTCCAGGTTTTATCAATCTCGTCCATGTTTTTACCAAGCGTGACTTCCACTATTTTTTCAAAATCACTATCCATCCAGAGGTTTTCCATAAGCAGCATTATCTTGTGCCTTCCAAAATGCTCTTCAACAAATCTTAGAAAAGCCTCCCCCTCTTTATACATTAAATAAGTCCCGTTTATTGAAAAAATTCCCCTGATTCCGGTGAATCTATTGTTTATTACTGCATCTCTTAATACCATCTCGGATTGCATATCCCATTTATTGGAAAAATACTCCGCCATTCCTTCTATAAACCATAGCGGGGGCATTAAGTCAGAAGTTAGTCTGTGGTCCTTGATTATCCTGAAGAGTTTATTCATCATAAAAACATGCACCAGTTCATGCGTAATTACATGCCTGAATCTCGCTAGCGATCCGTCAAACGGTATTACCACCCTCCCTTTCATAAATTCAAAAAATCCCCCCACTCCTTCGGGTATGAAACCTGGCGTTGTGTTAGTCTGCTGAAAATGGTTGCTGGTATTATAAAAAATCAATGGTATTCGGCGGGTAATTATATTATCAAACTCTGCTTTCAGCTTGTAATAAGCCTCTTCTGCATAAGTCCCCCCGATTTCTGCAATTTCGTTCATTCCTTCGTAATAATATATGTCAAAATGCTTGGTATGCATTACTTCCCACTCGAATTCATCATACTGCACTTTATTCCTTCCGAAAAAATAAAACTGCGCCGGTAAATTCGACCATAAAACAATCACTAAGCAAAGTAGTTTTAATGGCATTTTGTCAATCAATTTATATTCTCAATTTATTAATTTATTCTCTCAGTTGCAACTTATATTCCCCTCCCCTCAAATTCCCCTCTGAATTAGTTCAAAAGTATCTTACAGATGTGACCAAAATCAACCGTTTTACCGTTTTTTTTACCAAAACTAAAATAAGTGAAATTTTTTCTTGACTCTTACTTATCTTTTTACTAATTTAAACTTGTGTACTGCTGCTATTTTTGAAAATAACACGATTTCATCATTTTTTGGGAGATCATAAATGAAAAAACTAGCTTACTTTTTACTCTTTCTTCTCTTCTCTATTACCCTCCTCCCGCAGGATGGAGGTGTTTTGTATCCAGGATATACAAATTTACGCTTTAAAGGTAAGATTAATGGAACTCTTCAAAACGAGTCTTTTATTTATCTTGGAATTAAAGCCACTCCCGGTGATAGCGGATATGTTGCGGGAACCGGCCCGGTTCCCGGTCTCTTTGATGTCCGCTTTGTTCCTAATAATTTAACTTATGTAGTTAGAGGCGTTACTGACCCCGCAAACTACATTGGTATTCAGGAACATCGAATAAGGGTATTAGCTCCCGCTTCTTATGATACAATTGATTTGCACTACAATATCCCCGATTTCATTTGTATTGAAATTAGGGATGTTGCTACTGGCAATCTATTAATCACTATCAGAGATGCTGGTATTTGGCAAGTCCCTCAACCTTTTACTCAAAAAGACTTGGACTTAAAAGTCATTTATAACATTCGTCCCATTCAAGCTTCAACCCTATTGAGTCCTCTGAATGACGCCTGCTTGTTTAATCCTGTTCAACTGGAATGGAATTATACCGGGACATTATACATACAGGATTGTTATCCCGTTATCAGAAGACTGCAGCTCGCAACAGACGTTAATTTTACTAACTTAATTAAAAATGATCCGAACGCAGTCAGTCCCTATCCAATTACTCCCGATTTGGCCCCCGGAACTTATTATTGGAGAGTTATTAGTTACAGGACGAGAGGTCTTACAATTCTTGATACAGCTATCTCAGCAGTTAGAAGATTTACTATTGCTAATTCCTCTAACTTCGGTTTGCTGACCCCTCTTAACGGTGCTATCTGCGTTGAACTCAAACCAACCTTCACTTGGGGTCCCGTTGCAGGTTGTACTCCTTCGGCTATAAAATATCAAATTCAGGTTTTCCAGGGTTCAAACACCACCCCAGTTATTAATATCAGTAATTTAACCACAACATCATATACTTCTTCAACCACTCTGCTTCAGAATACGCTGTATAGATGGAAAGTTACCGCCACCGCACAAGGCGGAACTCCAATCTCTACCCAGGAATTTACCTTTACCACCGGCGGTGTCCCGGCAAAAGTTCTTCTTACTATGCCGGTTAACAATGCAACCGGAGTTACGCTTACCCCCACTCTGGACTGGCAGTCTCTCGTTGGTTGCACTCCTGCATGGTACTACGGAGTTGTGGCAAGGGATTCATTGTTCAATACTATTGTTGATACATTCACTACCGCTGTCGGCATTAATACACATAAAATACCACAAGGTAAATTGATTCAGAATACTCGCTACTATTGGAAGATTACAGCAATAAATATCTTCGGAGCTGGTGCAGCTTCCAGTACCTGGAACTTTACCACTGGCTTTGGTCCTCAGGTTGTTAACCTTGTCACTCCTGCTAACGGAGATACCTGTACATCAATTACCCCTGTCTTCGTATGGCAACCGGTTCCTGGAACCCCGCCTGTAAAATATACTTTTATTTTAGCAGACAATCAGAACTTTGTTAACCCGATTTGGTTTGTGGTTGATACTTCTGTTACATCAGTTGCCCCCCCTGTTCAGTTGCAGATTAACAAGCTGTACTACTGGCTTGTAACTGCTCAGAATGCTTTTGGACAGTCAACATCAATCACCTACATTTTCAGAACAGGTAATGTTCCTACCGCGGCTACAATCAATGCCCCGCTTAACAACGCAACCTGTCTGGTTAAACCAATCGCTTTCTCATGGGTTCGCGGTACTGGATGTGCCCCGCTAAGATCTGTTCTCCAGATATCAACAAATTCTGCCTTTACTGGAATTGTTTTCGAACAGAATATTCTTTTTGGCACGTCATTTAATCTTCCCGCTTCAGATACAACCCTGAAAAAAGGAACAACCTATTACTGGCGCATCAGAATGGTTAATAATTTTGGTGGAACTGCTTCATCTGTACGTTCCTTTACTCTTGGCATTGAACCGGCTAAAATTAATCTCCAGAGTATTGCTAATAATACCACTTGCGCACCCGTGAAACCGGTATTTAATTGGCAACCAGTTTCTAATTGTCCCCCAATTACTTATAAACTGCAGGTATCCTCAAATCAAGGATTTACTGGTACTCTCGTATTGGATACTACCATGAGTGCTTACTCTTACTCAATGTGGAAACCTCTGAATGAAAGTGCTGTTTACTTCTGGCGGGTAAGAGGAACTAACGCCATAGGCGCTGGTCCTTGGTCAGATATCTGGACATTTACTACCGGCGGTAAACCTTCAAAGGTTGCCCTCGCACTTCCTTTGAATAACGAAGTCATTTGCACAGGTAATTCTGTTACTCTTAAATGGTTCAAAGCCATTTCTTGTGCATCACCAACTTATAGACTTCAAATAAATAAAAATAGTCCAACTGGAACTTTGGTTAAGGATACAACCCTCACGGATACTCTCTTTACTTGGACATTTACTCCGCTTGATTCCTTCTATTGGAAAGTAACTGCCTCTAATTCATTTGGCGCTGGTACTCCTTCTGATCTTTGGAAGTTCAAAATGTGTGCTACTCCGCAGACACCTCAGCTCGTTAGTCCGTGTCAGCAGAATAATATTAATAACGCTCCGGTTCAGTTTATCTGGAGAAAAGCTCAGTATGCTACACATTATATATTCAGACTATATCAGAATCTGAATCCTGTCCCGTTTATTGCCACAACCCTTACGGATACAATTTACACCGCTGCACAAATACCTATGTGCACACAGTTCACTTGGACAGTAGCTGCATATAATCCTTATGACACAAGCGCTACATCAACATGCACATTCTCAACTTCTTGTCCGCCAATGCATGGTAACCTCTGGCTCATAGATCACCCGGTTGGGCAGCCCGTCGTTGCAGATACATTTAAACTTACTTTCGGTATTGATGCTAATGCTTCTGATGGACTCGACTTAACTTTCGGTGAGTTTAACGCTACAGTTATCCCGGCACCTATTAGCGGTTTCTTCCAGCTCCCCGTTGCCGGAAATCTTAGATCATTTATCGAATTTAGGGATACCGCAGATTATATCGTCTGGAGATATAAATTTACTCCTAAAAAATACCCCATGCTGATATATTGGGATCTTAACACTCTCCCGACTGATGGCGACTTCACTATGCGTGGATTCAATAATCCTAATGTCGGCAACATTAACATGAGAACTGTTAATTACTTTAATGTAACTGATACAACTGTAAAAGAACTCGAAATTGTCTATAGCAAGCGACTATGCGTTGATTGCGATCTTAGACACGGCTTCCAGTTCGTATCAGTCCCTCTGCGTCTCGATAAAATGAAAAATTACCAGAACACATTCACAAATGCTGCACTAAATCTCTATGTCTGGGATCCTACCGCAGTTGGTGGTGCTGGTAACTATTACCTCCTCGACACTAATTATGTCATGCAGAACGGTGCCGGTTACCTCCTCTTTATGAATATTCCTGCTCCTCCTTATACCAAAACCGTTCAGCTTTGTGGACTCAGAGTTCCCGATACTACCAAGATTTATCTGAATCAGGGTTGGAACTTGTTCGGTATATTCAATCGTCCGGTCCTTCTTGGAAAACTTAAACCATCAACCACTAATCTTCTTAGCACAGGACTCTTCTATAAATACTTTGACTCACAATCCGGACAGGTTTACGATCCCGTCGCCACCTCCTTCGATCCTGCTGTCGGTTACTGGGTAAAAGCTAATACCTCTGGATATCTCTATATCGACAATACTTTGGTAACCAATAATGATGCTACTCTGCACGCTCAGGTTACTCTCAAAGTTCAAGATAACTGGGGCAAACTCGTTGTCACAAATCCCGATAACCTCGTCAGAAATCTCTATATAAAGACTGACGATAATAAGGACGTATTCGAACTGCCTCCGGCACTTCCGTCCCAGGTCTTTGATGCTCGATTTGCTGACGATACTTATGCTCAGAATCTTGATAAACCCCAGAGGATAAGAATTAACGGAAACAAATTCCCGATTACTCTCAAGGCTGATGGTATTGACCTTGAAATTCGCGATGCCCAGTCCAACGGAAAGAATTTTAAAGTCTCCCTTCGAAACGGCGAGTCCTTTACTCTTTCCAATGCTTCGTTCACCGAACTCCTGATTTCCAAACTCGATGTTCCTACTGAGTTTGCTCTGTCACAGAACTACCCGAACCCCTTCAACCCAACCACCATGATTAAGTTCGGTATTCCTGTTGACTCTAAAGTCACTCTTAAGGTATTCGATATGCTTGGTCAGGAAGTTAAGGAAGTCTTCTCCGGCGAAATTAAGACTGGCTGGCATGAAATTGAATTCAATGCAACAGGCTTGGCTACCGGTATGTACATTTACAGAATAGAAGCAAAGGGAGTTAATGGTCAGGACTTCTTCTCAACAAAGAAAATGCTCCTCATAAAGTAGTTAGTTAGACAATACCTCCCAAAGGTAAGGATGCGGTTCGCCGCATCCTTTTTTTTATCCTTACCCTGCAAAAACCTCCTCGTTTATTCAATAAATCTCCGAATTCCTTCCTGCGCACCCATGTCGATGACATTGGAATTAATCCGCAAATCCATAAATACCGCCACCTTACCCCAAAATCCCTCTTATATTATCCCTCCATTACTGTAAAGCCGTGGTAAAACCGTACTAAAGCCGTGGTAAAGCCGTGGTAAAGCCGTGCTTAAGACCTCATAAGCCCACTTTTCAAACCCCTCTCGGTCCCCCCAAAAGACCGGTTTACCAGGGCAAATCTAAACTTATCCCCTAATCCCGGTCCCCCGATACCACATCTTTTTCTTTTTTTCTCTTTGGTCTCGCTTAATATCCGAATTTTCTTTATATTTGAACCGCTTTTTTAATAAACTGAAACTCGGTTAATCTGCAGTTCCTGGTTTTCAGGGATTTTGCAACTTCAGGATTTTGTAAGCAACTTTATTAATACTTTTAACTAATAACAGGAAAAATAATTTACATCTTTCACTAAAATGAGTTTTTACCCTCAACCCTATAAATATCAGTGCGGACCATTTGCTCTTAAATATGCCCTCGTTATGCTTGGACAATTTAAAGATGAAAAAGAAATTAGCCTTAAAGCAGGCAGCAGTTGGTGGTATGGAACAGATGAAATCGGCCTTGCCAAAGCAGCTCGTAGTAATAAATGCAAAATGAAACATTTCAAAAGTGAAAAAAAAGATGAAGCACTCCGCATTCTGATTAATCACTTAAAAGAAGGATACCCCTCCATTCTTAGCGTTGAAAATTGGGAACATTGGTTGACTGTTATAAGCTATCACAAGAATAAATTCATTGCCATAGATAGCGACCTCGATAAAGTTATTGTGATTTATTCCCCTAACCAGCTGCTTAAACGCTGGAAATATTCTGACTCTGATTCCGGCGAGGTAAGCTACGATGGCTATGCAGTTATTCCCAAATACAAAGTTCGCACCAAAGCCCACTTCTCCCTTGAACAGGCCAGATATGTCATGCGCGAATCAAATCGTGAACTTGCTGAAAAATGGGATAAGTATTTTAACGACCTCATCAACATCTGTAAACCGATGAATGGCTATCTCCAGCGGACTATCTCATTTGCTGAGTTCCTTCGACGATATGAAAAACTCCTCGTTACCCAAACTGCTAATTGGCACGGTAGCCCAACATATCCCGAACTTAAAAAGATACTTAAATATATGCGCTTCGTTGCCGAGGTATACGATTTGGTCATTTCAATTAAAGATCAGAAAAAAACCCTGGTGGATATCGCTCTTCTTCTTATGATGTACTCCTGCGGTAAATACGGAATGGATAAAATATATTAACAATTTGCATATTATTATGAAACAAAACTGGGAAGAAAGATACGGCAGTTCGGATTACGTCTATGGAGTCGAGCCAAACGATTACTTCCGCCAGGAATTATCCAAACTCAAACCCGGAATGCTCCTCCTGCTAGGGGAGGGAGAAGGCAGAAATGCAACTTTCGCATCCAAGAATGGCTGGTCTGTCGACGCTGTCGACTGGAGTGAGGAGGCTCGCAATAAGGCACATCGCCTCTCACGCTCACATAACGTCATCTTTAATTATATTGTGGCAGATATTACCCAATATACCCCCGATACCGAAAAGTTTGATGCAGTTGCATTGATTTATATCCACTTGCCTGAGTACGAAAGACAAGAACTATTTAAGAAAATTTTCAATGCCCTCAAACCTGGTGGAAAACTCATCTTGGAAGCTTTCGATATTGACCAGATCAAATATAAATCCGGTGGACCCTCTTCCCCTGATTTACTTTACTCTCTCGAAGATATTGTGGAACTATGTATCGATTACAACTTTGACAACTTCAGCAAGGAAGTTATTCAACTTTCAGAAGGCAGGTTGCATAAAGGTGATGCAGCGGTTATCCGCTTTACCGGAACCAAACCCTGACTTATGATTAAAAATAAAAAATGAAAGTACTATTCTTTACATATTATTGGCCCCCCTCTGGTAAGGCATCTCTTCATTTACCCTTGAAGATTATTAAGTACTTTCCCGACTTTGAAATTGAACCTATTGTGGTTACGGTAAAGAACGATGGGTTTAGTCGTCGCGATGAATCCCTCTTGCGCGAAGTCTCCCCATCCTTGCCCGTCTTCAAAACTAAAGTACTGGAACCTTTTGGAATTTATAAGAAATTCCTTGGGAAAAAAGATGATGATGAACTTGTTCCATCAGAAACAATCTCTAAGGAAAACAAGTCTCTCCGTCACCGTATCTCCGTTTGGATAAGAATGAACCTCTTTATCCCCGATGCACGTGTTGGATGGTACCCCTTTGCCGTAAAAAAAGGGAAAGAACTTATTAAACAATTTAATCCCGATGCAATAATCACACTTGGTCCCCCCCATTCCACACATTTAATCGGTTTGCGTCTCAGTAAAAAATTCCGGCTCCCCCACATCCCCCTTTTTATCGATCCCTGGGTGGATATTGTTTACTATGCTGGCTTCAAAAGAAATTTCATAACCCTCGCATTCGACAACTATCTCGAAAAGCAGGTACTCCTTAATTCAAGGAAAGTAATGTTTGTTACAGAAACAATGAAGTCTGATTACCTCAAAAAATTCCCTGCACTTGACTCCAAATCACACATCCTTTATTGGGGTTATAGCGAGGATGAGTTCTCCGGCTTTGCATCAACCTCTCCTCCCGAAGAGACTATCGTTCACGCGGGGAATATCTTCGACTACCAAAATCCCCCCAATCTGTGGAAAGAAATCAAAAAACTTAACGACAACAATAGAAAAATAAATCTAAAATTTATTGGTACAGTCAGTCCCCTCATTCGTAAGGAAATAGAAGACAACGGACTTGGTAATGTCACCAGTTATCTGGGTTTTCTTCCTTATAAACAGATGCTCGCAGAACTTCACCGCGCTTCATATCTGCTCGTCTGTGCCTCCGAAAAACGGCACCTCCCCGGAAAACTCTTCGAATATCTACGCGTGGGCAAACCTGTTTTAGCATTCGGTGATGACAATAAGGAAGTTGAACAAATTCTCTTAAAGGCAAACGCAGGAATGATTTTCGGTTATAATGATGACGTCTCCCCCTTCTTTTCTGCAACTGATCGCTTCCATACCAATTATGAAGTGATAAAGAATTTCGACAGAAAACAGTCAACGGCATTTTTCTCTCAGCTTCTTAAGGAAATAAGATGATAAAGAAATCCGGAATAAATAAAATTCTTATCATCAAATTAAAAGGTATCGGCGACGTTGTCCTTTCAACCATAGTCCTCAAAAATCTTAAGACGGATTTTCCGGAAGCGGCAATAGACTTCCTTACCGAACCACCCAGCGTCCTTGTTCTTGAGGGACTTCCCCAGATAAATAAAATACTCCTATTTCGCAAGAAAGAAAAACTGAGCGGGTTAAGGACTATTTTGGAAGTCATGAAAAACAGATATGATTTGATAATTGATTTTTACTCTAACCCAAGAACGGCACTGATTACCCTTCTTAGCCTTGCAAAATACCGGGCTGGTTTTCCCTATCGCGGAAGGAAATATGCTTATAACCTTTTCGGTCCTTCTGAAAGGGGTGTGCACCACTCCGCTGATCTTCACCTCGAATTTCTTAAATCAATTCAGATATATGCTCAGGAAAAAGAACTTCTCTTTCCCCTCAGTCAGGAAAGTAAAAAGTTTGCCGTGGATTATTTTAACCACACATTTTCTCCGGATGACTTTGTAGTTGCAATCAGTCCCTCAGGTGGCTGGGAATCTAAAAAATGCCCGCCGGAAGTATTTTCCCAAATAGCTGAAAAATTAATCGGGAAATTCAGAGCTAAAATTCTCATCATTTGGGGACCGGAGGATTATGATGAAGCTGTTAAAATAAAAGATGGTATTGCAGAAAATCTTATCTCGTCCGTATTTCTCGCACCCCGGACTACCGTGCTTCAGTCGGCAGCCATTATCTCCCTGTGCTCGGTTATGATCTCAAACGATAGCGGACCTATGCACATCGCTTCAGCCCTGAAAACTCCTGTACTTGGATTGTTCGGTCCCACCAGCCCTTTTATGCATGGACCTTATGGTTCTGCCAACGGTTGGGTCAGGCATGATCAACTTGACTGTATTGAATGCAATCTTTTAACATGTCCTATAAATAAAAAATGCTTTTATGACTTACCCATTCTAAAAATAATTGATAAATTTGAGTTGCTGATAAAAGAAATTATTCCTAAATGAAAAAAGTCGAAATATTCTTCAGAAAATTCCTCCTCAAACTCCTCATCCTCCTGAACAGTGCGGATAAGAAGCCGGGTAAGGTGAATCTTTCTAAAGACTCAAAAGTATTGTTCATAAGATTGAATCGTATCGGGGATGCACTGGTTACCACCCCCCTCATTTACGCAGTTAAAAATGAAATTGGTTGCCGGGTCTTTGTTCTTGCTGACGCTAAAAACTATTTTGTCTTCAATAGCCCGAAATTAGCAGACGAAATATTGATTTTTGAAAAAGGCTTTTTCCCATTGTGGGACTTGATTAGAAAAGTCAACAAACTGAAATTCGATGCGGTTATTGATTTGCACGATGATGTGTCAACAACCGTAAGCTATCTGCTCGCTTATATCAGAGTACCTAACAAAATTGGCTTGCAAAAAGAAAACTCCAAACTCTACACAAATACGGTTCCCAGACTCGACTCTAGGAAACACCATGTCATTGAAAGAGTCATGAATCTCTCTTCCATAATTAATCTTAACGGATTTAGTCAGGATATTAATATAAAATATTTCCCGGTTCAGGGAGCACTCCGGAAAGTCGATTCGTTTATTCAGAATAATTATCCATCGAAAAAATTCATCGTTGGTATTAATATCTCCGCCGGAAGCGATGCTCGTTTCTGGGGAATCGAAAATTTCCGGAAACTTACAAACTTGTTGAAAAATTACCCGGTGGACTATCTGATTCTCTCCTCCACCCGTGACCTTAATCATTCTTTCCAGATTTCTCATGATAAAAAGAAGATTTTCTATTCCCCTTCTTTTGATGAGTTTACATGTATTATATCGAAAATTGATCTTCTCTTCTCTCCGGATACGTCCACTATTCATCTTGCATCTTTATATAAAAAACCCGTTTTCGGACTTTATGTACAATACAACACGGATGATATTATCTGGTATCCCTACAGATCAGATTATGAAACCGTTGTAACCAAGGAACCAACTCTCGAAAACATCTCCTTTGAGAGCGTTTTAGAAAAATTTATTCCATTTTTAGAAAAACAACTTAGACAAAAATGATCCAATTAAATCCTTTTTCATTAGCAGCAAGAATTAAAAGACCATTGATTCTTGATGGTGCAACTGGCAGCATTCTTCAAAAAAGAATCGGTATTGATAAATCACCTCTCTGGACCTCCGAATATAACATTACTTATCCTGAGGAAGTCCTCAGACTTCATTCCGAGTATATAGAATCGGGTGCAGACATTATAACCACAAATACTTTCAGAACAAATCCCCTGGCAGTTAAACTCGCCGGTACTTCCAGATCATATAAACAATATCTTAACAAAGCAGTCAAGATTGCTCTGGAAGCTGCTGCCGGAACTCCGGTGCTGGTTGCTGGATCCAATCCCCCTGCTGAAGATTGTTATAAGGAAGATAGAACCATCTCTAATGATGAACTGATTGATAACCACAAAAAACATATTTCGGCTTTGATGGATGCAGGTTGTGATTTTGTCCTCAACGAGACGCAAAGTCACATGGATGAAATACGCATCATCCTCGAATTTTGCTCAAAAAAGGAAATTCCTTTTATTATCTGTTTATACCTGACCGATGAACTCAGACTTCTCAGCGGTGAACCTCTTCATGAAGTAACCGCGGAAATTAAACAATATAATCCTATGGCTGTTGGATTTAACTGTATTTTTGGACTGACCTTCGGAAAATTAGTAAATAAAGAAATTTTTAACTATAATTGGGGGTACTATTTAAATTGCGGTAGTGGCAATTTTACATATAAGGAAATTAAATGTGACCTCAGCCCCATAAACTATGCGGAGATTATTTCTGATTCGCTGAAATATGATCCTTCTTTCGTTGGCGGTTGTTGTGGTTCTTCACCCTCTCATATTAAAACCATTAGGAGGTTATTTAATGAAAAAAGTAACTATAAAATCTCAGGCAAAAATCAACTTCGGCCTGAACGTCGTTTCTAAAAGGGAAGATAATTATCACAATCTGGAAACTATTTTTTATCCGGTCTCTCTTTCGGATATAATGATCTTTGAAAAAAGTGATAATTTCTATTTCGAAACTGATTCTGAAGAATTGAATGCAACAATAGACTCAAATCTTATCTCACGTGCTGTAAGAGCACTTGAACAGGTTTCCCGGAAAAAGATGAACATAATAATCCACCTCCAGAAACATATACCCATAGGTGCGGGACTTGGAGGAGGGAGCTCTAACGCAGCAACTACACTTTTAGCTCTCAACGAATTGCTGCATCTGAATATAAGTAACGATAAAATCAGGGAACTGGCTCTCTCCTTGGGTTCGGACGTCCCCTTCTTTCTCAAACCCAAAACATCTTATGCTGAAGGAAGAGGTGAAATCCTTCACCGGATCCACTTCGAAATTCAGAAACCGGTGCTTATTGTGAATCCGATGATTCATATCTCATCCCGCTGGGCATATTCCAAAATAACTCCCAAACCCTCGGAGTTTAATCTGAAGACCCTGGATAAAAACAAGATAGTCAACTTCTCCGAACTGAAAGGAAAAGTCAAAAACGATTTTGAGGAAGCAGTCTTTATCGAGTATCCGGAGATAGCTGAACTCCATGGTAAACTTTATGAACTCGGTGCTGAGTTTGTTTTGTTATCCGGCAGCGGCTCATCATTATTTGCAATCTTTCCGGATATTCACAGTGCTCATTCTGCAAGCATGCAAATGCCCGAGAATTATTTTAAGTATATCGAAAATCCCGAAAAAGAGGAGTTTTAAGAATGTATAAATATGCCATATTTATTCTGTTAAGTCTGATATTCTTTTCTTGCTCATCAGTTAAAGAACTTAATTTTGTTAGCAGGGAAGGCTGGAATGCAGATACTCAAAAACCCTTTCCCAAGCATGTTCCGGAAAGGATAACAATACATCATGAGGGAACAATCTTCGATCCTTCTAAAGAGTCCGCCGCAGTTCATATTAAAAACGTACAAAAGTGGGGAATGAGTGAAGCAAGAAACTGGGCAGATATTCCGTATCATTTTATTATTGACTTTGACGGAAATGTGTTCGAAGGACGGAATGTTTTTACCGTAGGGGAGACTGCGACAGAGTATGACCCCACAGGTCATCTCCTGATAACTTGTCTGGGGAATTTTGAAGTACAGGAACTCCCTGAGGCTCAGTATAATGCACTGGTGGAGCTTATTGCACACTGCTGTGACAAATACCGGATTGCACCCGAAACAATGAAGGGGCATAAGGACTTCGCAAAAACCGATTGCCCGGGAAAGAACCTTTATTCATTTCTGCAAAACGGTAAATTGCTAGAGGATGTGAAAATCAGGTTGGCAGAAATTCAAAAGTAAACTAATCAAAAATAACTTTTATCAGGGGAGGGTTTCCCTTCTTAATTTATTTTAAAGGACTATAGATGAACATACCCCAAGTAATCGCAAAAGAATTAAACATTAAAGTTAACCAGGTGGAAGCTGTCATCACTCTTTTCGGCGAAGGAGCCACTATTCCGTTTATTGCACGTTATAGAAAAGAGCGAACCGATGGACTGGACGAGGAGATTTTAAGAGAAATAGAAGAACGACTGAATTACCTTACTCTGCTTGAAGAAAGAAAAGAAACCATACTTAAAACAATTGAAGAACAGGGAAAACTGACCCCTGAACTGGAAGGGAAAATCAGAGCGGCACTTAAACTTCAGGAACTTGAAGACCTCTACCTTCCTTATAAACCCAAGAGAAAAACCCGCGGTACTGTTGCAAAAGCTAAGGGACTTGAACCACTTGCTTTATTCATTCTCGGGAATCCGAAGTTTGAGGGGGATCTTAATGAGAAGGCTGCGGAATTTATCAATCCGGAATTGGGGGTTAACTCCTTTGAAGAGGCAATCGCGGGAGCTAAGGATATAATTGCCGAAATGATAAGCGATGATGCGAATGTAAGGGGAGTCCTGAGGGAATTTATTTCATCCGAAGGGATGATCAGCTCACTGAAAACCAAAGATAATGTGAATGAAGATAGTGCAAACGAGAAACTTAAAAGCAGGGAGACTAAGGATGTTTACAGAATATACTACGATTTCCGGATAGAAATCAGAAGAATAAAACCCTATCAGGTGTTAGCCCTTAACCGGGGGGAAGAAGAAAAGATCCTGAAAGTTGATGTCGTTACAGATGAAATAACCGCACACAGACTTATCAGAGAGACCTATTTCAAATACAGCGAAACGGTATTCGAAGAGCTATTGCAGACAGTTATTGAAGATTCCTACAAGCGGCTAATCTTCCCATCACTTGAAAGAGAAACAAGAAATAAACTTACCGAAACATCCGATTTGCATGCAATTGAGATATTTGCCGGAAACCTTAAGCAGTTGCTGCTCCAGCCCCCCTTGCTTGGAAAGAAGATAATGGGAATTGATCCCGGATTTTATTCGGGAAGTAAAGTTGCGATTATTGATGAGACCGGAAAATACCTTGAGGGGAGTACTATTTATCCTCATCCGCCTCAAAGTAAAATAGCAGAAGCAAAAAAAGAAGTCACCAGACTTGTTAAAAAGCATAACTCCGAAGTGATAGCTATCGGAAATGGAACAGCAAGCCGGGAAACGGAACTTTTTATTGCTGAACTTATTAAAGAACAAGATCTCAAGTGCCATTACATAATTGTAAGCGAAGCAGGCGCCTCGGTTTATTCAGCGTCGGAAATTGCCAAGAAAGAATTTCCCGATCTCGAAGCCAGTCAGCGGGGAAATGTTTCAATCGCAAGAAGACTGCTTGATCCTCTCGCCGAACTCGTAAAGATAGATCCTAAGTCTATTGGTGTGGGATTATACCAGCATGATGTTGACCAGAAACTCCTGATGAAAAAACTGGAGGATGTGGTAATCAGCTGCGTGAATTTTGTGGGTGTGGATGTGAATACTGCTTCAGCCTCTTTACTCACTCATGTATCGGGGCTGAATAAACGGCTTGCGGATAATATAGTCAAGTTCAGAGATAAAAAGGGTAAATTTGAAAGACGCGATGAGTTGATGGAAGTAACCGGGATAGGGGAAAAAGCATATGAACAGTCAGCAGGATTCCTGAAGATAAGGGATGGTGAGAATGTGTTTGACAACACTTTTATACACCCGGAGTCTTATGATGTGACCGAAAAACTTCTCAAACTGGTAAATATTCCAAAAGAAAAAGTGACCGAATCCGGAGGGTTGATAGAATTCGTCGTAACTAAGAAGGGGCTCGACAAAGTGGCAGCAGAACTCAAGTGCGGCATTCCGACGCTTTCCGATATAATTGCAAATTTAAAGAGACCGGGAAGAGACCCGCGAGAAGAAATGCCCAAACCGATTCTTAGAAGCGATGTCCTTAAAATGGAGGACCTGCGCGAAGGAATGAGGCTGAAAGGAACGGTCAGGAACATTGTTGATTTTGGGGCGTTTGTTGACATCGGTGTAAAGCAGGATGGTCTGATTCATGTTTCACAAATGAAAAAGAAATTCGTCGCAAACCCTATGGAAATCTTAAAAGTCGGTGATGTCATTGATGTGACAATAATCTCTATAGATTCAGACAGGGGCAGAATCGGACTTTCGATAAGAGAGGGAGAAGAAAAATAAATCCCGGACATTACATCCGGGATCGCAAATTAAATAGGAACCGGATTATTTTCCCTTAATAAAGGTTTTGAACTTTCCATTTTGCTCTTTCTGAGTATATACCTCGTGCCCTTTTTCCTTAAGGATATCGATTAAAGGTGCCGGAACAAAGCCCGTGACAAGACAAAAAACCTCATCGGATTTAAGACCTGCCGCCTCCTTGGTAACCCTGGCAACCGGATGGATACCGTTGTTAAGATCCTCTGTGGCATCATACTCTGTCGTTATTGCAGAATTCGCAAGCCAGACCGGTCCGGACTCTGCGGAGTCATCTTTTTTTCCGAGATATTCTGTATCCTGTCCCACGGCACTTCGAAGTTTATTAATTAATACAGCGAGGTCCAGATTTCCCACTCGCGCTGCCTGTTTAAGTGAAGTAACGCGGGCAATTGTTCTTCTTAGTACCGGATTATTAAGTTTAACAAATTCGGGGGCCAGTGAAATAAGAACTTTCTCAAGCTCGGGGAAATTATTAAGAAGTTCAGCAACCTTGGTATCGGGGGTAATCAATTTATTCTCTTTCATAATCGCCTCTATTTGTCATAAGTCAAGAGGCGTCTTTCCCCCTCAACCTTTTTATATTCATTAATATCCTGAGTTAATTCAAGCGTTCCAAGGTACTCTCCTTTTTCATTTCTTACTGCATAGTAAGCGATGTGGACGTACATGCCTTTATAGCTTATCCAGAATTTTGCCGAATCCTGGGCGCCGCTCTTAAAATCGTTGATGATCTTTTCAACTATGTGAACACTCGATGGGGGATGACAGTATTGAACCTGTCGTCCGAGAATCGCCTTGCTCCTTTCGAAGATCCTCTCCTTTCCATGTGAGAAATAAGCAACTTTGTCTTCGTGGTCAACAAATGTTATATCCAGCGGAATAGAGGCAAAGATCGCCTCGAGTTGATCTTTCGAAAAAGAGCCGCTAGATAATTGAATCCGTTCGGGATTAATCGGTTCCGGTTCTTTACCGGGAGCGATTTCGGGTTTCCATTCAACTGCCGGTGCAGCAAGCGTATATCCAATTGAATCGCTTTGACGGTAAATCTCATACCATTCAATTTCTGTAAGCGTGTCCATGCACATCGGGAAAAGGATATTCTCTTCCTTGTAAATCATCTCATGGATAGCTGTTACGGTGGGTTCAAACATCATTTGAACAAAGTCAGTGAGTGTTTCAACCGTAATAGCTTCTTCGGTACGAACAAGTTGCAGGGAGGATTTCAGATACTCCCTTATTTCATCATGCTTGCCCCACATTACGGCGGGGGGTCCGGTAATACCCGCTTTTTCAAGATATGGGAAAAGAAGATTTTCCTTCCGGACGTAATGTTTTTCCAGATCAGCAAGTTTGTTGAACTCCTCTCTGAGTTCCATAAGAACGGAATTTGCGGGTGTGTCCTTATCGAGTCCATAAATCTTAAGAAAGATTTTCCTGACAGACTGAAGAACAGTTTCAACTGCCCGGTTTTCCAGTTTAAAGGTATCCACGGGGTGACCTTCGGGAGTTGTTTTTGCATGGGACAGGTCAATCTTCCCTTTTAATGCTTCTGAATGGATGTCGCAGAACTTTAAAATCTCCTCCTCGGGAAGTCCTTCCGAGATAAGTTCCTGTTCCGCTTGAACGACTTCTCCGTAGGGGACGGAGCCAAGCATTTCTGTAAGCTTTTTCTTTGTTTCATCAACGGATATACCGTTATGAAGATCCAGGATAAGTTTTTTTAGTTCATCCCTTCTTTTTTGACTGTTGTTTATTATTTCACTCATTTTGTTCCTTTAATATAAGATAGAATTATCTGATTATATAACAGATAATGAACGTAAATAGTGCAACAAAACAAATAAAATTGCTTTAAACAATCTCATTCATAAAAGAAATTTGATTTTTTTACTGCAAAAGTTTAAATTGCTACCTTAAAATTTTATTATTTGATTATATGAAAAAGTTCAGAGTTGGTACCTGTTCCTGGAACTACGAGTCATGGCTTGGGTTGGTTTATTCTTTTAAGTGGAAAACAAGTGCTCCTTATCTTGTTGAGTATTCAAAACACTATAAAACAGCGGAGATAGACAGCTGGTTTTATAATCTTCCCGAACCTGATGAAGTTAAGGAATACAAAGAAAATGTTCCAAAGGATTTTACGTTTACCCTTAAAGTCCCGCGCGAATTAACTATGACCCACATCCCCTTACCCGGTGGGATTACTTCAAATTCCCATTTCCTTTCAATGGAATTTTTTGAAGTTTTTTATAGTAGAATTGAGGAACTGCTTCCTCAGGTAACCGGGATAATATTTCAATTTCCCTATTTTGAAAACGATAAAATAAGTTCGCTTTCACAATTCCTATTCAGAGCAAAGAGTTTTTTCCCGAATCTTCCCAAGGAACTCCCTATAGGAATAGAGGTTAGAAATAAAGACTTCTTAAATGACAATTATTTCGATTTTCTTACCGAGAATAATATCATTCCCGTTTTATCCGAAATGAAAATGCTCCCCACAATTACCGAAACCTATGAAAAAAACAAGTTGAGAATTGGGGATAACATAATTATTCGTTTGCTGGGGGGTGATAGAAAAGAGATCGAATTAAGAACGAAGAAGATGTGGGATGAAATAAGACTTCCAAAGATGCAGAATCAGGCTATCGCCGAAATGATAGTTGAAATGCTGGAAACTAAAAATGTGATTCTTAACGTCAATAATCACTACGAAGGAAGTGCGCCAAAGACAATTCAGGCAATTCTGGAATTTATGAAGCAGGCGGGATACAAGGAAAAATAATTTTCCCCGCTTAATATATGAAAACCTTCTTATTTTTTTTATTCCTGCTCTGCAACACTTTTGCCGGGCAGGAGGATACCCTCCTTTTTATCATCCGCGTTGATGATATTCTGTCACGAAATGTAACCACACTCCCAAGAAGAATAAAAGATTTTCAAAACGCAGTTGAGCTGCGGGGTGGAAAAGTTACCTGGGCAGTAATTCCTCACAGATTGATTGAATCACAAAACCTGGACGGTGTTGTTGCGCAAGAATTGAGGGAAACCTTACAAAACGGGCATGAAATTGCTATTCATGGTTATAACCACATTTGTTTACTGTGCGGTCAGTCGGGACACGAAATGTTCTGTACTGTCAATAATCATCAATTTTCCTATGAACATCAGGTGGCTTTAGTAGATAGTGGACTCCGGCTTTTACTTGACACAGTTGGTATTGCTCCCCGTACATTTGTTCCCCCCGCACATGTGGCAGACTCAATAACATATAGTGCATTGCTGGACAGGAGTTTTAATTTGCTCTCATCAACCGGACAAACCAAGAGTTTTATCTATCGCAATCTGTATAACCTAGCCCCGAACAATGAATATACGTGGCAATTAACAACCTCTCAGTACTCATCCAGACTTGCCTCGGCACTTAATGATATTAGAAATACCGGAGCATCAAACGGCTATTACTGCCTTCTTTTGCACGATCCCTTTATCAGGCAGGGTTACGAGAACGGACTCGTGGTCAGATGGACTGGCGAATTACTCGATTCACTTAACGTATATTTCGGCGGCAGGATCAAATATGTAACTTTGCAGGAGGCATTCCAAAGTTTTAATCAACCGACAAATATTATTAAACAGGAGTCTGTACCCGGAACTTTTTCTCTAAGCCAGAACTATCCTAATCCTTTCAATCCGAGCACTGTTATAAAATATCAACTGCCGGCAGACTGCAGAGTTACATTAAATTTATTTGATATTCTTGGGAACAGAATAGCCATGCTTGTAGATGAATATAAGCAAGCCGGAATTCACAGTTATGAATTGAGGATATCGGATTACAATATAACCTCGGGAATTTACTTTTACGAGATCAACGCAGGGAACTTCAGAAATGTGAAGAAAATGATATTTATTAAGTGATCCGCCCCCCATTTCTACATAAAAGCAGTTAAAATCCCTTTTTTTGCCTTTTTCTAAAGGCTCTTATTATCTATCTTTACTAATTAAATTAAAATTAAATTAGATATGAAAAAAACCTATTGGATTATACTCTTTTCGCTAATAATTGCGGGATGTTCTGCCACTGTTGATACAGCAAATATGCAACCACAGGACAGGCTTAATTATGCAATAAAACTCTATGAAGAAGAATCTTATGAGCAAGCCGTTATCGAGTTCGAAGCAATAATGCTTCAATATCCCGGAAGTGAATTCGTGGATAAAGCTCAGTATTATCTGGCAATGACGCGTTTTAAACGCAGCGAGTACATTATTGCTGCCTCCGAGTTCAGCCGCCTTATCAGGAATATGCCGTCAAGCGTCCATGTTCCCGATGCGCAGTTTATGCTTGCAGATTGTTACTTTACCCTATCCCCCAAGTTTGCGCTTGATCAGCGTTATACTAAACAGGCGATTCAGGAGTTTCAGTCTTTTATTGACTTTTTCCCAACCGACTCTCGGGTAGCGCAAGCCGAGGAGAAAATATCATTTCTGAATTCCAAATTAGCCGAGAAGGAATTTAATAGTGCATACATATACGAGAAACTTGATTATTACAATGCGGCACTGCTTTACTATGACAATGTTCTTTCGTTTTATCACGATACACAATTTGCTCCCAAGGCAAGTTATAATAAAATTTATATATTGATTGAGAAAGAAAGGACTTTGGACGCGCTGACCGAAGCAAATAATTTTTTATTAAAATATCCGCAAGATTCAAATTACTCAAACATACTGAAAATAAAAGAAACCCTGGAAAACAAACTTAAAACATCGGAAAATTAATGACACCCAAAAAAGTTTCTGATTCAACCACAATAATGACCGAACTGGTTCTGCCTCAGCACACCAATACCCTGGGTAATCTTCTCGGTGGAGAACTGATGCATTGGATTGATATCTGTGCGGGAATTTGTGCTTTCAGACATGCCCAGAATGTTTGTGTGACGGCAGCTGTTGACAGCATACATTTCCATCACCCTATAAAACTCGGGCAGATCGTTACACTTAAAGCTTCCATTAACCGGGCATTTAATTCGTCGATGGAGATTGGTGTCGAGGTTTTCTCCGATTCCTATACTGACGGGAAAGTCGTGCTCAGCAATTCGGCTTTCATAACTTTTGTCAGTATTGATAAAGATGGGAAACCGCTCCGGGTTCCCCCGGTTACTCCCGAAACACCAGAAGAACAGAAGAGGTTTGATGAGGCGCTTGGAAGAAGGGAAAAAAGACTTCAGGCTGATAGGTAAACATTTTTTGCTGGTTTTTTTAATTATCGCTCCGGCTACCCAGAGTCAGATTTATTTTAATGGTCTCTGCCGGTATGCTGTGCACGATATTGAACCGGGATTAACCTCCCTGATATCGTTGAATTTTAATAATGATTATTATACCGATCTTGCAGCTTTCTCCGGTTCAGGCAATAAAATTATTACTCTGCACGGTGCTGAAAAAGGGAACAAAATCAGGAAAACTGTTGTGAATAATTCGGCTTCTCCCGATAAAATATTGCCCGTTACGGACGCAGCTAATAACGTGAAGGAATACCTTTATGTTTCCCGTAAAAAACGCACAGCGGGATTAATGAATTTCAATCAGGGAGGATATCCAATATTCGGTACACCGGTCCGTTTTAATACTTATCCTTCCAACATATCAGTTGGGAATACCGATAATGACCCCGAAAAGGAGTTTCTTATCTCCGGCGATTCGTTTGCAGGTATGGAATTACTGAAACACAAAAAGGGAAAGCTTGTTAGGAGTCAAATAGTAAAAGACCATATTTATCCACTCGCAATCCTTGTTGACCTGAATTCGGATGGATTTGCGGATATACTTGCATATAATCTAATCGAAAATAAACTTGAATTTTTTTATAATAATTCAAACGGTAAATTCGCACTCGTAAAGCAAACACCGGTAAGCGGAAAAGTCAATCATCTATACGCATACAACATTAATTCGGACTTCTTCACGGATATACTTTTTTCCATCGGAAACAGCATCCACTTTTTACTTGGAGATTCTTCCTCATCATATAAAAGACAATTTACCCTGCGAACGAATTATGAAGTGCACAAATTTATTCCCGGCGATTTTAACCGGGATGGCTTGACTGATCTTTGCTACCTTAACACCCGCAACTCTGTGGTATCTGCAGTTTTTCAAAAAGATGATCTTACTTTTTCAAAAGAACTTCTTTATCTTGAGAAAGAAGGGCTTGAGGACTTGATACCATATTACAGCCGGTTCATTGAGGGTTTTGCTGCTTTAAGCAATAAAGGGCAGATATTTACACTTGCCCGCGAATCCTTTTTAGGGTCAAATAACACAATTAAATTGGCGGGGAATGCCGATATAATAGTTCCGGTATCCCGTCCCGGTACCTCCGCGGCAGATATCGGTTATCTTGATACGACGAGGAAAGTTTTTAACCTTGTCCTCAGAAATGAAGACCAAATACCCGGGATTCTCTTTTCAACACCCGTGAATGCAAATTACAAAAACATAAAAGCAGAAAGTATAAGTAATTCGGAAAAAATCTTTTACTTTTATTCTCAAAAGGATAGAATGATTGAAGTAGTACTGCTTGATTTAAACAACTTCAGACTTAAGAGGGAATTTGTTAATTGTGAGGGGGAAATAAAAGAAGTCTTTTTACGAAAGAGAGAATCTGAAATATACCCCGATCTTTATGTGTTCCAGAATATATCCGGCAAGAAAGTGGTTGCACATTATAATTATCCTCAGAAACGGTATCGCAAGACAGGAGAAACAATTCTTTTCCCTGAGGCAATCGATATAAATGTGCAAGGAGGAGAGTTATTCAGCTGGACTTCCGATTCTTCACATACAACCCTGCAGCGTTATATGGAAAACTTCAGCCAGCCGCTTGAGGTGATATCACTGCCGGTAAAATACTCCTACCGCAAAAGTATTTCATTCGATTTTCTAAATAATGGGCAGAATCGGCTGTTGACTTTCTTCGCAGAGAAAGGGACATCTTTTCTGCAGATACTTCCACTCAACAAAGAAATTACAAGAAAACTTGCCGGGAAAAAATATCTTCCGAAACAGATTGAATTAAGGGAGAAAGAAAACCTGACCAGTGAAGATTTTTTCAACAACCTGTATATTGGAAAAATAAATCACCCATTGTCACCAAAGATATACTTTCATTCCGCTTACTCAGACTTACTTTACAGGCTTGATATTACCGGACGAGGCCGGTACGTTGCGTTAACTCCGCTTGCTGAAGTTCAGAACACAGGAAGTTACTTCGTAGAGAACAGATTAAGAAACCGGAGATTTGTGGTATATTCGGATAAAGAATTAAATTGCATTCGGTCTGTAAAAATATGAAGATTGGTATAAAACACATTGCGCTCTTAGTGGTTTTATTTTCGGGTTCCACCTTATCCCAGCGGATGGATTCAATATTCAACGATTTTACCCGGATGAGACTTCCAAATGAAATTCCGGATTCTCCATCCGGACCATTGCATGATGACCGGAAATGCGGTTTCGGGATAACCGCACAAGTCCGTTTTAATATTGACGGTTTTTCGACCACACAGCAAGCTATACTCAAACCACTGCTTGAAAGACCGGTAACTTCAACCAGCATTGTTTCACCTAGAGGATTCTTCAAAATTCACTTCGATGAGTCGGGTTATAACAAGCCCAACTATAGTGCACTTGACCTTGCAATTGCACTTGATTCATCATACGTGGTTGAAGTTGAACGAATGGGATTTCCTCCGCCACCTCCGGATAATGGTGCCGGTGGAGATAATAAGTACGACGTTTATATACAGACGCTTGGCGGAACATATGGTTATACAATGCCGGAAAATGAAATAACTCCAGGTTCGGATCAGTACACTTCATACATAGTAATCAACAGCGATTTCACCGGTTTTTATACGTCCGGTATTAACGCGGCAAGAGTAACTGCAGCGCATGAGTTCCACCACTCAATACAAATGGGGAACTATGCATATAAAGAAGTAAGCGGAGAAATTGAAGATCTTTTCTTCTATGAGCTGACCTCGACATCAATGGAAGAATTCGTATTTGACAATGTGAACGACTACTATGGATATATGAAAAGTTTCTTCACATATCCGGACAAGCCTTTACAACTCCAGTCCGGCTATAATCTGGCCATTTGGAATATTTTTCTGAAAGAGAGAGTCGGGGAAGGGGTTTTTGTTAAACAATGGGAGCAGTTTAAAACCAAACGAGCACTTACTTCTATAGATATCGCACTTAACAGTTACAATACTTCTTTCTATGATGAGTTCAAGGAATTTGCTGTGTGGGCTTATTTCACGGGATACCGGTCGGTTTCCGGAAAATATTTCAAAGATGCGGCAGAATTTCCCGCTACCCTTAAACCGCTCGTTACCGCTCAGGTAAATTATCCTTTTACCGAGTTAAAGTTTTCAGATTCAAAACCGACTGCAATCAATTATCTCCGGTTCTACAAAAAAGATGCAACAACCAACGATACAATCGCCGCACTGATAGTCAATGCCGATATTCAGAAAGGGATAATTCCCAAGGGGGGTATAATTCCTTCGATTCCGTTCAGTTATACACTTGCCCCATCATCACTTAATGGATTTTATACCGTGATTGATGGTCAGTATTATGCAAAACTTGAGTCAACAGAAATGCTGTCTTTTTCGAACAGTGAAATCGTGAACGATCTGTTAGCGAACAGCGGCAGTTCAATCAAGCGACAGGTTGACTTTGTTTATCCCTCACCTTTTAACTATTCAAAACATACCTATCTGAACTTCGCACTTCCGCCTTCCGCCGAGGGATACTGTGATCTCCACATTTTTGATATAAACTCGAATCTGATCTACTCAGGAACCGTACCGGTTAAAAACAACATTGGAATGAGGACTATTCAATGGAATGGAATGAACAACCGTGGAGAAAAAGCGGGAAGCGGAGTTTATCTTTATGCAATCAGAATTCAGGGAGAAACACTTTCAGGAAAATTAGTGATTGTAAATGAATAGATACGAACTAAAACTTGACTCGCTGACAAAATATTTCGGGAGAAGACTCGTTTTCCGTGACTTGAATATTGAATACAGTCAATGCGGTATCTATGGCATATCCGGTCCGAACGGATCAGGAAAATCAACACTATTGAAAATAATTGCCGGGATTTCAACTCCCTCAAAAGGAAAAATAATCCATACTGCTGAGGGAAAAGAAATCGATACGGCTGAGATTCACGAACACATCGGTTTTGTGTCCCCCTACCTGGTTCTATATGAAGAATTTTCATGCCGGGAGAATATTGAGATAATGGGAAAGATCAGAGGCATAGAACCTGACGAGCCTCATATCGCAAGACTGCTTGAGACTTTTGGCCTTGCGGACAGACAAAATGACCGGCTCAAATTCTATTCCTCGGGTATGAAACAAAGAATGAAGTTTATTTTTGCACTCCTGCATAAGCCGGATTTATTAATTCTTGATGAGCCGACCGAAAATCTGGATAATGAGGGGAAAAACAAAATTTATGAATTAATAAAAAACTATTCAGCATCAAATATTGTTCTAATAGCATCTAATGAAGATTCGGATTTGCAATTATGCACATCTTCAATAAACCTGCTGGAGCATAAATGAAAGCATATCATTTATTCAGGAAGGATTTATTTTCCGAGATACGGAACAGATACGCCATAAACTCCCTGGCAATGTTTATTATCGTCACGATAAGTGTGATCCTCTTCTCAGTGGGAGAGGAGACGATTTCCGATTATCTGAGCGGCGGGTTGTATTGGGTGGTTGTCTTTTTCACCGGAATGTCGGGGCTGGCGCGAGTGTTTGTTTCTGAAGAAGAACGTGGAACAACCCTTACACTTCAGCTGATTGCGAGACCCGAAACAGTACTCAGCGGGAAACTGATTTTCAATTTAGTTCTTACACTTGCGATGAACATTGTGATAACTTTTCTGTATTCGGCGCTTTTCCCGGCGTTTGTTATCAAAAGCTTAATGCTGTTTTTCATAACATTTATTCTGGGGACATTGGGAATTGCAATTTCATCCACGATTATTGCGGCTATAATTTCAAAGGCAGGTTCAAAAGGGACACTGTATCCCGTATTATCCTTCCCGATTCTCCTGCCGCTAATATTGATTTTAATAAATCTTACAAAGATTTCGATGGACGGAACGTCATTTGGCGAAGCAATCATGGATGTTTTATTCCTGGCTTCCTACGATGTTGTGATGTTGTCCGTTTCTTACTTACTATTTGATTTTATATGGAAGGATTAGAATAAAAACATGATCTGGAAAATAATACTCTTTTTATTGATGAGTTATGTGATAATAGCAGGCATATCATTTCCGATTGTAGAAAAACCGGAAGCCTGGTATCACTTTCCGCTCATTCCCGGACTTGGAGAAAATGCAAAGATTATTTTCTTCCATGTTCCGACTGCGTGGATAACCGTTTTGGCATTCCTGATGTCGACGATATTCAGTATCAAGTATTTGAGAAAAAAAGATCTGGATGATGACGGGAAATCGCAGACTGCGCTTGAGCTTGGAATGGTATTTTGCATACTTGCGACGGTTACCGGTGCGGTATGGGCAAAGTTCACCTGGGGAGAATACTGGAGCTGGGATCCAAGGCAGACGAGCATCTTCGCACTGCTTTTAATATACGGTGCGTTGTTCGCTTTAAGATCGGCAGTTGAGAACGAGGAAAAGCGGGCTACACTCTCGGCGGTTTATTCAATCATCGCATTTGTCACAGTACCGTTTTTTGTTTTTATCATGCCAAGGATCATGAAGGGGCTGCATCCGGGTTCGGCAGACGATACAAATGCCGGTCCGGTGGTCAATTTTAAGATGAATTCAAACATGTATCTGGTTTTTGTACTTTCTGTCGTTGCATTCACAATTTTATATTTCTGGATGTGGCGAGTGGGATCCAGGTCATTAAATATTAAAGAAAAACTTTTAAAAAATTACAGATGAGGTAAAAATTGGAAGGATTATATTTGTTCCTCGAAAAAAACAGTATTTATATTGTAATGATTATTGTTCTGATAGTCTGGGCAGGTGTGTTTCTGTACAACTTAAAACTGGACAAGCGTTTAAAGTTTATTGAGAAAGAAATGAAGGAAGGAAAAAAATGAAAAATAAATATATTTTCGGGGGGATTATTGTTGCCGTCTTTTTAACACTGATGATATATCTTTTCACACAAACCAATGTTCAGTACGAGAGCGACTTTACGAAAGTTATGGAAAAGGGGCGTACAGTAAAAGCCACCGGAAGCTGGGTTAAAGAGAAGAATTATGAAATTGACAAAGTCAACAAGACGTTCAGTTTTTTCATGCGTGATGAGAAGGGAAATGAAATGAAAGTAGTCTGCCCCGGAACCATCCCGAACAATTTTGAATCAGCAACAAGCGTGGTAGTCACCGGTGAATATACAAACGGATACTTTGCAGCAAAGGATATTCTGACTAAATGTCCTTCGAAGTATGAATCCCCAAACAAGTCTTCTTAAAGCAACCCGAAATGATAATATGAAAAACCCGGAGTTTAAATGATTGGTAACCTGATTCTCTCACTTGCCCTTGCATTCAGCATATTTTCAATGATAATGTATGTTTTTACATTCAGAGGGGCAAGGAACACCCTTGGCATCGCTCGACTTTCTTATCACGCAATGACCATGCTGGTAATAACGGCAAGCGTATATCTGAGTTTCAATATAATCACGCATAACTATGAGTTTGATTATATATACAACTACAGTAATGATCAGTTATCACTTGGCATGCTTCTCTCGACATTCTGGGCGGGGCAGGAAGGCAGTTTTCTTCTTTGGGTGCTATTCGCAGCACTTATAGGAGTTTTTCTGCAGTCCTATACTTCCAAAAGGGAGGATCTGGAACCGACGGTCATGTTCAGTTATACTGCGGTAGTTTCCTTTCTTTTACTGATGGTTTCTCCACTGTTAAAAACGCCGTTTGCCTATCTTTGGGCGAATGAGATATACATTGAAGCGGCAAAAATCAACCAGCAGTTTTTAAGTTTAAGTATCCTTCAGCCATTTCTAATGAGCGATGGTCAGTCGGGACAATTTTACGTAAAAGTCAATAAAGAACTTTACTCACTCCTAGCCGGGCAGGGGATTGAATTCAACACTTTCATTATCCAGGGGAAGGGTTTAAACCCGCTGTTGCAGAATTTCTGGATGCAGATACATCCCCCGATTTTATTTGCCGGATTTGCACTAGCGACAGTTCCGTATGCTTTTGCAATTTCAGCGCTCATGAAAAATTACTATAAAGACTGGGTTAAACAGTCATTTCCATGGTCGCTTGGCGCGGGTGGAGTGCTGGGATTGGGTATTATGCTCGGGGGTTACTGGGCATACGGCGTGCTGGGCTGGGGAGGTTACTGGGCATGGGATCCGGTTGAAAACTCGAGTCTCATACCGTGGATTATTCTTGTGGCAGTTATACACACCATGATAGTTCAGCGCAAAGAACAGAAGCAGGGAAAAGAGATCGGCAGATTTGCCAAGACAAACTTAATACTCAGCATAACCGCTTTTGTGCTGGTTATTTACAGCACATTTTTAACAAGGAGCGGAATACTTGGGGATTCTTCAGTCCACTCATTTGTGGATCCGGGTTCACTGGTTTATCTCTTCCTGGTTATTTTTCTGCTTACCTTCCTGATTGCTGGTGTAGGGCTAGTAATATACCGATGGAAAAATCTTTCGGATGAGCATAATGCGAATGAAAATATATGGTCGAGGGAACTGTCGCTTTTCAATGCAGCATTGATTTTGTTAGCCTCGGCAATAATCGTTTTCTTCGGAACATCTGCTCCGATTTTCGGGGTTACCGTGGAAATCTCCTTTTATGATGAGATGCACATACCCCTTGCGATTGTTATGCTGATCCTGAATGCCTTAAGTCTGGTGTTAAAATGGAAAGAGACGGAAGGGAAGGAAATTTTCAAGGGTCTTCGCCTGTCACTGGTCCTTACTTTAGTTTTCGCGATTCTCTTTATTTTTGTTGCCGGGGTAAAAGACTTTATGATGATACTGCTTGGAGTATCGGCAGCATTCGCATTTTTCATCAATGTGGAAATTTGTATAAAGGTAGTTGCAAAGAATTTCAAAAAAATCGGGTCATATCTTTCGCATATAGGGATTGCGATTTTCGTTCTGGGGGTTATTGGATCGGGAGCCTACTCAAAGCATGCCGATGTGGATCTGGTCAAAGGAGAAAAACAGAACGTACTTGGTTATGATATGGTTTTTACAGGCTATGAGCCGTTTGAAAATAATACCAAGTACAGATTTAACGTCGTTGTTACGGACGGATCGGATAAGAAAGTAGTATCTCCCGTAATGTATATAAGCGATTTTAATCAGAGCATGATGAGGGAACCGGATATTGTTGAGGGTTTCACGAACGACATTTATATTTCCCCGGTAGGATATGAAGATAATGAAGGATCATCAAGCGGACAGGAGATTATTAAAATCAATCCGGGTGAAGAAAAAGTTGCGGGAGAAAAAATAATTGTAAGGTATGTGGATTTTATAAAGCCGGATATGACTGTTATGGCTCAGGGGGGCGATTTTGAGATGGGGGCGAATGTAATTGTTCAATATGAAGATAAAATCGAAGAGATCCGGCTGGTATCCCGAAAGTCCGGTGAAGGGCTGACAAATATTCCGGTGGAGATCAAAGCACTTGGGGCAGTACTGACATTAAACCATATTGATCCAATGACCAAAGCTGCGGAGATTATTTTCCAAAAGCAAGCGGAGCAACCGCAAGGGCAAAACGTTAAAAAAGAAGTCCTTTCCATTCAGGCGAGCATCAAACCGTTTGTAAGTCTGGTCTGGATAGGGGTTTTCTTCACAGTACTCGGTTTTATAATTGCAATGATTAAAAGAAGCAAAGAAGAATAAAGCATAAAGAACCTTTTGCAGAGTTTTGAAATTTCGTTAATATTCTAAGTCAAATATTTATAATTACTGCATGGAGTTAAAATGAGACGGAACTTTATTGTTATGTGTGTACTGAGCCTGTTTTTATTTAACCAAAACGTTACAGGTCAATCCCTGGGGCTTAATTTATCCTTCGCATTTCCACAGGGAGATTTCAAGGAAAATCTCGACACATTCGGATGGGGAGGAGCGCTTGAAGGGCTTTTACCGCTTCATCCGGTAGTATCAGCCGGGTTAAATGTGGGTTTTTATAACTACGGCAATGAGACAAGAAATGAACCATGGAGCATGACGATTCCGGATGTTACATTAGAAGTTACCCGTTCAAACAATATAGCAAACTTCCATTTATTCCTGAGGCTTGCCCCGCCAAACATGACCTTCAAACCTTATCTGGATTTGCTTGCCGGCGGGTCATATTTATATACAGAAACATCAGTCTATTCTGAAAAGGGAGTATATCAGAACAATGAAGAAATAGCCTCAACGAACACAATAGACGATTTTGCCTGGAGTTACGGGGTGGGAGCGGGCTTCATGTTCAAAGTTATGGATCTGCCAAGTCAGCAGGAAGGAATGGATGCCGAGTTATATATTGATCTAAAGGCAAGGCATCTGTGGGGGACAGAGGCTGCATATCTGAGAGAGGGAGATGTGACAATTGCCAATGGTAAAGTCTATTTCAAGCCACGACAATCCAAAACAGACCTCCTCACTATCCATCTGGGAGCTGTTGTGCTCTTCTGAGAATTAAAAAAACAGGAAATAAAAAAGCCCTTTCAGAGAAAGGGCTTTTTTTGTTAAAGTGTAAGTTTATTCGGTTTGCGCCACATTGTGGTAAACACCCTGAACATCCTCATCATCTTCGAGTGCGTCAATTAGTTTAGTCACCTCTTCAGACTGTTCGGGGGATAATTCCTTGAAGTTGTTGGGGACCCATTGAAACTCCGAGCTAACAACCTCGAGATTTTTTTCCTCGAGAGCTTTCTGCATACTGCCGAAATCCTCAAACATTGTATAAATATAAATTGATTCATCATCGTACAGAAGTTCATTAAGACCGAAGTCAATCAGATCAAGTTCAAACTCGTCAATATCGGAAACGGCAGCCCGGTTAATTTTAATCAGTGCCTTGTGTTCAAACATAAAGGAGATACTTCCGTTACTTCCGAGATTCCCCTCAAATTTTCTAAAAAGATGGCGTACGTTTGCAACAGTCCTGGTGGGGTTATCGGTTGCACATTCCACCATTATAGCAACAGCATGAGGACCATAACCCTCGTACACAATTTCAGAATAACCGGTTGTATCCTTGCTGGAAGCGCGTTTAATTGCAGCTTCGACCCTGTCCTTGGGCATATTCACACTTTTAGCGTTCTGTAGAGCAATGCGAAGACGTGCATTCCCTTTGGGATCGGGACCACCGGCTTTCACGGCTATTTCTATTTCTTTTCTTACGCGGTTGAATGCCTGCGACATTTTAGCGAAGCGCGCAAACATTTTATGTTTTCTTTTTTCGAATATTCGTCCCATATAACCTTACATAGATTTGTAAAAATTGTAATTAAGAAAGGAAAAACGAAATCTTTCCTTATTATTTTATTAAGTTTTTGCGGAGCATAAAAGATACTTTCATACCGGAATTGCCTCGCTTAAAACAAATTTGCTAATACGGGATTTCAAAGAACTTTTCATTACCAAGTCAACTTTGATTCCCAGAGTGTCGGAGAGATAATACTTTAATGATAAGAATTTAATCAATCCGGGAACCTTTGAAAAAGTCACCAGCAAGTCCAAATCGCTATTCTCGTTCTGTTCGTTCCTGACTAAGGAGCCAAGGACTTCCAGAGACTTTACAGAATAAACTTTCGAAAGATAGGGCATCATTCCCTTAATTTCAGTAAGCAATATATCAAGTTTTTTTTGTATAAGAAATTATGACAGACTAATAATTAAAATCAAACCGTAATGGAATATATCTCCGGAACCGCTCAATTTAAGCGGGGGGGTTCCAGGTTTCGAGGAGCAATTGTTTTTCCTCAGCGATGCTGTTTTTAACTTCCTGAATCCTGAAAACGGTTCTGTTAAGCATGGTATAGAGATTATCCACGTATAATCTGAGTTCTTCAAGTTCATTTCCTTGTGGTTTCAGGTGTATAGCTTCCACCATGTCGGAATATACCGTATCAAGGATTTCAATATCTTTATTTAATTTTTTCCCAAGTTCATTAATTGCTTGCGACTTTTCCATAAAATATCTCCGTTTGGTTGTATAATCGATTTTTTCCGGACTCAAATATAAATTAAAAAGGGAAAATAACAAATTGCAAATTTGAGATTTATGCAAGTTTTGTTATTTTAACAGAATTAATAGAAATTTTTAATAGCAAAAGGATTGAAAACGCTAGCCGGGAAAAAATCGATGACGGAAATAAGGCTGATTGAGTTCTTCACGAATGTGGGAGGGCTGATGCAATTCAGTTTGCGGTTTTTTAAATACTGCTTTCTGCCTCCGTATGAATTCAGCGAGATTAAGAAACACATGGACGAACTTGGGGTGAAAACCCTGCCGATCGTAAGTGTGACCGGAATAATAATCGGATTAGTATTAACCCTTCAAAGTCAGCCAATACTTGCTCGTTTCGGGGCGGAGGGATTTCTTCCCTTCATGGTTTCGATTTCCGTAGTCAGGGAATTGGGACCGGTAATTACAGCATTAATATTTGCGGGGCGGGTAAGTTCAGGAATAGGTGCGGAGCTTGGTTCAATGCGGGTTACCGAACAGATAGACGCCATGGAAGTCTCTGCAATTGATCCGTTCAAATACCTGGTAGTAACAAGAGTAATTGCCACCACTTTAATACTTCCGCTGTTGGTAATGTACGTAAACTTTCTGGCGATTGTGGGATGTTACGTAGCTATACTGCTTGTTAACGATATAACTTTACAGCTATATATTAATCAGGTAATAGAAGCGGTTAAATTCGGTGATCTTATACCGGGAATTTCGAAAACACTTGTATTTGGTTTTATTGTGGGGATAGTTGGTGCGTACAAAGGATACACAGCCGATAAAGGAACAGAGGGGGTAGGGAAAGCGAGCACTACTTCTGTCGTAATTGCATCCCTGCTGATTTTAATATTTGACATGATTTTAGTAAAAGTCTCGTTGTGGTTATGGCCGATGTAAAAGTTGTTGAAGTAATAAACCTGTCTAAATCATTTGGAGATTTCACAGTGCTGGACAACATCTCTCTTACAGTGATGAAGGGGGAGAATCTGGTGATATTCGGCAGAAGCGGAACCGGGAAGAGTGTATTATTAAAATGCATGGTTGGGCTGCTGATACCCGACAACGGAGATATCTTTATACTAGGGGAAGAAGTAAGAAAATTAAAGATAAAAGGATTAAACGAACTACGCAAAAACATCGGTTTTTTATTTCAGAGTGCGGCGTTATATGATTCAATGAGCGTGAGGGAGAATCTTGCATTTCCGCTGATAAGGAATTTCAAATTCAGCAAAGAGGAAGTAGAAGAAAAAGTAGTCCGGGCACTCGAAAACGTGACGCTGCTTGACTCAATAGACAAAATGCCTTCGGAATTGTCCGGGGGTATGAGAAAGAGGATAGGTTTGGCGAGGTCAATAATTACGGAGCCGGCGCTTATGCTGTATGATGAGCCAACCACAGGACTTGATCCGATAACGACCAAAGAGATAAGTTATTTAATCAGGGATTTGCAGGAAAAGCTGGACATGACCTCGATGGTTGTAACGCACGATTTACTTTGTGCACAAATAATTTCAGATAAGGCAATCGTCTTAAAGGACGGAGGATTAAAGTATAAAGGAAAGCTGGATGAACTTACGAAATCATCCGATCCTTTCCTTAAAGATTTTTTCAGTTTTGAAAAGAACGAGGAAACCCCGGGAGTTTAGAATGGAAAAAAAGATGTCAACAGTAAGACTCGGAATATTCATATTTTTAGGAGCGGTGTTGCTTATAGGGTCGATTATGTTAATTGGCAACAAGGAGTCGATGTTCACGCCGACCTTTGATGTTTACACATATTTTGAGAACATAGAAGGACTAAGAAGCGGGGCGGCAGTGCGGTTAAGCGGAATAAGTGTGGGGAGCATCAGCGACATCCGGATTGATCCGAATTCCAAGGGAAAAGTCATAATCAAAATGAGGCTAAACAGCGACATCCAGAAATTTATAAAAACCGATTCAAAGGCATCAATCGAGACAGAGGGACTGGTTGGCAATAAGGTGGTTGTGATAAGAGTAGGTAGTGCAGGGGCACAACAAGTAAGTGATGGCGGATTCATTCAATCCATTGAGCCGCTGGGATTTGCGGCGATTATTGCCGAGACTCAGGGGATAATGGAATATACAAAAGAGATGACCCGCAACCTTTCGGAAATAGTAGCCAAGGTGAATAAGGGGGAAGGATCGATAGGAAAATTAATAAACCGGGATGATCTTTATCAGAATACAAACCGGCTGATAATAACCGCCGACAAGAGTCTTCAGGCAATTTCATACAAACTGGACACACTGACATATATAATCAACACCATGGGGAGCTCTGCACAATCGATACTTGTCACGGCGGACAGTGTGGTTGCGAGGGTAGATAACCTGTTAGCCAGGATGCAGGGGGGAGAGGGGCTTATTGGTTCGCTAATGGCGGACAGCAGCAAGATAAACAAGCAGGTTGCCGAAGTTTTCCACAACATAATCAAGATAACCGAAGAGACAAAAGCGGGAGCCGAAAAGTTTGCGGAGAATATGGAAGCGCTCAAGAGGAACTGGCTCTTCAAATCTTATTTCGAGGAACGGGGCTATTATGATAAAACCGATTACGAGCAGAAACTCGAAAACTACATTGAGCAGATAAACACACGCCTCTTCCGACTCGATGAAAAAATCAACGAGTTAAAAGCTCTAGAGAAAAAAGTTCAGAGCAAATAAAGTAAAGTTTATTTAAGCAGGACCATTTTTCCCGAAGCGGTGTGACCTCCTGCGTTAATCTGATACAGGTATGTGCCGGTTGAAACCGGAACGCCATTCATATCTTTACCTTCCCAGCGGGTAAGATAATTCCCAGCGGGGAGTTCTTTATTTATCAACTCCGCAATAAATTCACCCCTTATTCCAAATATCTTTAAGGTAACCCTTGAGCCGGTAAGCGATTCGGGAATGGTGAAGTTTATCAGCGTTGAGGGATTAAAGGGGTTAGGATAATTATTTGAAACAATCAGATTTTTGTTAAGCGGGAGTTGGGTTAAAGCGTCCTCCACCGAAGTTAGAAGATTATTTCCTGACGGTTTAATATTTCCATTAGCATCGGCAAGGTAGAGATTTGTGAAAGAGGGGCGGGTAGAATTTGCATAATAAGTAGCTACCCACTCTTCATCCGTCAGGCGGAGAAAATCAGTGGTAGTGAATTCATGATAACTGTGAACCGGTCCGATAAAAGCGACCCACTGGTCATTTTGCCGGGCGACCCAAACCCCAAGATTCACCATTCCGGTTCCGGCATGTTTAACCCAGCCGACCCAGTTTCCGGCTGCATCCGTCGGGGCGGTATGAACATCCGCGACAATCAACTCCTCTTTTTTCAGTCCATCGTCCCCCTGTGGATCAAGGAAAAAGAGCTTAGGATACCAACCGCCGTAAGGAGGATCGCCGCTGCCGGTTGTCTGGTTATAGATCATCTTTTTCAGGAAGTCCCGTTCAGTTGTTGTCAGGTTAGTGCCGGCAAGTTCCTTTTCGGAAATCATTCTGAGAGTATCCATTGTGGCAGAAAAAGCGTTAAAGTAGTCGATTACCTGAGTAACAAACCAGGGTTGGAATAAAGTCAGTGACTGGAATTTCTGTACTGCTTTTATCCCAAGCAGTTTAAGGTTAGCAAAGAATTCGGGGAAGGGTTCCACATAACTATGCGGATAGGAACAGATTGTACCTGCGGAGTAAGATTGTTTAGCATAAAGAAGATTATCGTGCCTGAGTTGTGCCCAGGAGAAAAGCTGGGTATTCATTTTTTCCTGCCAGAAAGCGGCAGTTTGCATGAAGAGAGGAAGGTCCGACCTATTAGCAGGGGGATTAAGTTTCCTGAGGCTATTTAACCAGAGGTTATAGATAGTTCCCTCCCAGAAAGAATTATCGTAAGAGTCGACAAGGTATCTGAGACCCGCAAGATTGGGGGAGTAAAAATACTGATCCAGTTCCGGCTGAAGCAGTTGGGCGGCTGCATCATTACCAAGTCCAAAAAGAATATCGAGGGAGTTAGGCAACATTCTTTTAATCCTGTTGCCGTCGTGAATAATTTTGTCATAAACGACGTGGGCAAAAATATAAGAATCAATAACAAACCTTTGACCGAAAAGGAGGAAAGCCGAAGCGGGAACAACAGAATCGGCGTCAGTGCTGACCAGTATCTGACTTAAAATTTTCTGATAAGCGAAGTCATTTGTCAAGAGAGAATCCCGGAAGCGGAAATAGACAAGCGAGTCGAGAATATCGCTTGCGAGGGTGATTTGTGCCGCATTTTTAAGATAGTCTATATTCTGAAAATTAACATTATCGGACTCTCCGACAAAGAACCTCAGGACCTCCTCAATTTCGTCATAAGCCGGAAAAGCATTAGCAAGATCCATAGCCTCACGCAAAAGGAGCACAGTAACAGTCTGTCTTTGGAGGTCGCTAGTATTAGGCATCGGGCAGGGGTAGCCCATAGCGCGAGGGGCGGTGAGATAGAGTTCAATTCTACCCAGCCACATCATAGCCCGGAAGTATTTAGCGAGCTGAGGGTACTGGGGGTCGGTGTAATGAGATCTGGGGGTGAACTGACTAAAATCAATAACCCTGCAGGTTGAGTCGGAGAAGAGAGTATAAGTTGACATCTGCTGAGCCATAACAAGGGCGATGAGTTCATTAACTGTGGCTGAATTTGCGGGGTATGCGGGATTAACAGACTCGCCGAGCAATTTAAGGGGGACAGTCAGAAAGACGTCAAGATCCATCAAGGATTTATTCATTCCGGGAGTTGCGGCATATTTCGTGATTAAATCGGGAATTTTGTTTTTAAGATTATACAAAACCGATTTAACCTGATCAATCAGAAATCCGATCTCAGCGTTCTTAAGAATCCGGTCGTAAGAAAAATGTAGGGGATGCAAAATTGCGTCGGTTGAGACAAACACAGGGAGGTCCTTGTTATAGATCTCCAGGAAAGAATGACCGAAACTTTGTCTTGTAAGCCGTTCAGAGACCATAAAACCGTGATTACAGATCAACTCAATTTCAGGGGGGGTGAGGGAGAAATCAGTGGTTATCTGGTTATTAAAGAGGGCGGAATCCCACGGGGCGAAAACTTTACTTGCGAAGGCGCCGGCATTGTGCATTTGCAACAACTGGGGAGTTGTCAGGTTCTGGTTTGCGGCGAGGAATTGTCTGTATTGCTGAACATTAAAATTCGACTGCGGAAGGATAACTTCCGCAAAAATCAGAAGCAGGGAAAGTGAGAAAAACGATGTTAGAAATCTGTTCATCATAACCTCTCATAAATCGATTATAAATGTACAATAAATTCAGAGCAAAATCAAGGGAGAAGCGGATAATATTTCCGTTTTATTATTCTATCATGAAACATAAGAAAATGAACCCCGGGAAGAGGTTTTGCTTATCCGGGGAGTTTGCACGATAGTGAGGCAAATTTGCCTGATTATTTCAGCAGAATCATTTTCCTGGTACTTACGAAACCTCCTGCCTGAAGGCGGCAGAGATAAACGCCGGCGGCGAGGTTGCCCGCATCAAAATAGAGAGAGTGGGGACCTGCATTCTGATGTCCGTTCACCAATACCGCGACTTCATTTCCGATAATGTCAAACAGTTTAAGAGAAACAAAACCGGCGCCCGGCAGCTGATAATCGATAGTCGTACCCGGATTAAAGGGGTTGGGATAATTTTGTGAAAGCCGGAAGACCGCGGGGTGGATTTCGTCATGAATATCCGTTGGGGCAGGTTCAAAAATTGCCCTGATAGTACCATTGCCTGAAGGAGTAATAGTCAATTCGGGAACAGCATTAGAAAATACCCCTTCCCAGCGGACAAATCTATAGCCGGGATTTGGTTCAGCTTTTAGCCTGAGGGGGATATTTTTGAAATAGATGTTTGTGGAGTCATTGAATTTTATTTCCACCGAGTTAGTAAAAATCTTTCCATAGAGAGGATTATTCCTGCCGATAAAGAGAGAACAGACCCCGGGAATTGAGAATTTGGAATTAAAGAAGCCGCGGATGGCGTCGGCACGCTGATAAGCAAAATCCCGCATCACCTTAACATTTGTAGTCCATACACTTCCCATCGAAATAGACTGAGGCCAGCGGGCTTTATGGCGGGGGATCTCATCTGCAATCTGCTGAGCGAGGCTGTCAATAAGATTATTTACAGTAGTAAAACGAAAAGTAGTGTTAACATGTGCTGCGAAGCGCTGAATAAATTCATTTCTAAAAGAAGAATTCTCCAGTAATTTTCTGAGGATGAGGGTTGACCATGGTGGATTGGGCCATTCCGGACCATTTGTGGCAGTAGCCTGGGCGAGAGTGTTGGTGTTATAGAGACCCTGGGCATTTCCGCCGAAAGTGAAGTCGAGGTCATAAAGAATCCAGCGCCACTTACTTCCCGGTTTACGTTCACGCCAGAGTTTAACATTGGCACCGGGCCAGTCGCCATTTGCGGAATATATCTGGACGCAGTTATAGTCAATAAAATCGTCAATATCAATAATCGATTTAGCATAGTCAAAATTTGCGGGAAGGGAAAGATCGTTATTAGTGAAGAAATCTATCATATTGTTATAAGCAATCAGGTCGCCGTTATTTGCAGTTATTCCTTTGCTGATCTCGACCAGATCAACGCTATCCTCATTAACGCCGTAATGTTCGTGGAGGAAATGTTCATTGATTTTCTCCCGGATATTATGAATGCCCCAGTAGTGACCATTGAGGAAAAGAACGGAGGGGCGGTAGTTCTGGCGGGCGAGGTTAGTATTCATACCAATAAGCGTCTGTACCATGCCATCCCTGAACATAGTGCGCCACCAGTCCTGGGCAGAGCTACGCAGGACAAAGTTGTTATACTCATTGAGCGGCTGCCAGGGGAACAACTTATAATTCAGTTTGCCATAACCATATACACCTCTAAAATAAAATGCAAGGGACTTTTGGGCATACAGCCTTGAGCAGCCACCGAAAATCTGCACTCCGGAAGAGACAGAGAAGGCGAGATTGCGGTCCTTCTCAAAAAACTGAATATCAACGGGGCGCTCCCAATCCTGATTCCAGTTCCGGGGGACTGTGCTGCAATTACCGATTATCCCGTTAGTTCCAGCGACATAAATGCCGGATGTATCGCTAAAAAAGTTAACAGGATCGGTGACGAGAGAAAAAACCGGGAGCAGGGTGGATTCATTAATAAAATAAGATGCAGTAACAGAACTGCTCTGAAGGAAACCGGACTTAAAGGCAGCGGATCTGATAACGGTTGTAGAGTCGACATTGATGGGAGCAGAAAAGACCGGGCTATTTTCAGTGGGGGTACTTCCGTCGGTGGTAAAGCGGAGAGTAACAGACGAATCGGGATGAGAAATCAGAACCGAAACAGGGGAATTATAAAATCCGGGCTGAAGAGAGAGGGTGGGCTGAGATAAGCGATTATAAATATGAATTTCGAGATTCGGGGAGCCGGGAGAAGCCGGGGAAAAGTAGAACCAATTATTTGCGGCATCAGGAAAGCGTCCGCGGGAAATGTCGTCCGACTGCTCGCCAAAAGTCAGGGTATCGATGAGCGAGCCGGCGGGGCTGAAGAGACCGATACTTTCCCCGGATGCGCTCAACTTAAAATTAGTGTGGGGACCGGTATTGCGATCGTCGGTCCAGATAATTACATAACCCCCGGCAGGGACGAAAACATCAGTTAAAAAGCGGTACTTCTGGGGATTATTGAGATTGTCGGTAATAAAGTGGTTCTTTAAGTTGACGAGGGTATCGCCGGGATTGTATAGTTCAACCCAGTCGGCGTAATCGTTATAGTCAGGGTCTTTTATAGTAGAAGAGTTGGCGGCCATAAATTCATTGATGCGGAGGTTTTGGGGGAGAGCCCAAATTTGGAAAAAAAAGAGAAAAAACAGGGTAAAAACGGGGCAAAATTTATATGTGTGCATGAGATTAATAAAAATGTTTAAAATGTAAAAGCAAGGTAAGGAAAAAAAATGAAAAAATAGATGGGGGGGCAAGGGTTAAGTGGGCATTAATAGTCATTAAGTAGTCATTAAGTGGTCATTCCAACTCGTTGGAGTAGTCATTTATTGTAAGAACCGAGGTTGTTTGTTGAAAAATTCTTAGTGGAGGGGGAAAGAGGAGTAGAGCAAATAGGCTGTTTATACCTTATTTGTACCCTATTTATACCTTATTTGTACCTTGTTTATATAGTAATTTGGGAGAAATGGAGGACGGAGGGGCGGAAGAAAGAGAAAAAGATTAAAAGGTGTGAACGGTGAAGAGCGAACAGTCATTTATAGTCATTCCGACTCAGTCGGAGTCGTTTGTAACGGAAACTGGGGACGGATGAAAAAAAAGTGGAACAGTGAAACAGTGGAACGGGCATTAGGTTGAATGGATGAATTATTTTTAGAAAAGAATTGGAAAATTTCTTTTTTATAAATAAATTTGTAACATAAATAATTTGAAGTTGGAGACAGAATTCCAACGAGGTAAAATAATCTTAATAATCACGTGGATCCATGTGACTTACCCGACGGAGCATTCCCAAAACCGTAAATGATTCTCAAAACATTTGAGAGGACGGAAAACAGAGGTAGAGGTAAAGGTAGAGGTAAAGATAAAGGTAAAGGTAGAGCAGGATGTATCATAGTTTTAAGGAAATGTCAGTTTGGAAAAATGCAATGATAGTTGCTGAAAAGATTCACGACATGACCGACCAATTACCCAAGAAAGAAGATTACGGTTTTACATCTCAAATAAGACGATCAGCATTGAGCATTTCTGCGAACGTGGCAGAAGCATACGGAAGAGAGCACTCAGCAGATTAAATAAATTTTTATTTTTATGCAAGAGGATCAGTAAAGGAAACCCAAAGTCATTTGGAATATGGTCAAAGAGTAAAATATATTACAGAGACTAACTTCGAATTAATTAACGCTGAACTGATTAAGATATATAACGAATTAAATAAAATAATAAAGACCTTAAAAAACAATTGAATTCCTTTCAAGATATTCTAAATATTTAGCTATGATAAATACTTTGTGATATAATCTGCACTCCATATTCCGGTATCCGGATTCCATATAATTAAATTCTTCATACAGTTTTGTTGCTAATCACACGAAAAAATTATTTTAAAAACAACCTATTATCTTTAGAAAAATTTTAGTAAATTAGCCGATTAAAATATGCGGAATTCAAGAAAAGTGTTGAATTTTGCAACAAAAACCGGGTGTCGCAAAACGAGGATGTGACTCACGCGGCGGAGCTGTGAGAAAAAGTCCCGCCACAGCGTAGGAAGAGTGAATGGATGAATGAGTGAATGGATGAATGAAGAACTTTTAAATAGAAACAAAAATATTAACCGGGGTTATAGAAAACTGGAAGTTTGGAAAGAATCCATAGAACTGTTTATAATAGTCAGAAAAAAGATTAGAGAACTGACAGGACTGTCGTTCAAAGTAAAGGCTCAGATTGAAGATTCCATTTTAAGTGTATCATCAAATATTGCCTGCCCCGTGAAATAGTGAGGTGTATCCATTTATTTTGTATATGTTTTGCAGAGTTTAGTAGATTATAAATTCTATACAGGCTTTACACAGAATATAAAAGAAAGAATTAATAATCATAATTTAGGTAAGGTATCTTCAACAAACAGGAGAAGGCCGCTAAAAATAATTTACTTTGAAGCCTCATTAAATAAATCCGATGCCCTGAAACGGGAAAAATACCTAAAAACTTCGTACGGGAAAAGGTACATTAAAAATAGACTAAATAATTATTTGACCGAAGCGGAATGAGTATTTCACGGGGTAAGAGGATACAGCAGACGTTCAATAAAAGAAAATATTCAGTTCAATACAATAGCATTAGCCTCTCTAAGCGAGAATTATTCTCAGATATTTGCACTTAACGGTAGCGGTGATATTGCGAGAGAATGGTTTGATGAATATGATAAAAATCACTACTCTCTGGAAAACAAACTTATCAATTTGAATAAAGCGCTGATAGAAAAATTCGAAAAGAATGAGATTTGGGATAATAATTATGTTTTGCATTAAAAATCATTCATCCATTCATGCAATCATTCATTCATTCACTTATAAAATTATGAAGGTGACTTCTGTCTTCTGACTTCCGTCCTCTGTCCTCTAATGGTGGTCGGGTATCTTGACAATCAGTGCTAATCTGCCCGCCTGTCCCGCCTGGGCGGTGATCCCGACTAGTCGTGGGTGGTAAAAAACGGATTTTTATCGAAGTTTGTTTTAATATCTTAAATTCAAATTAAATCAGATACGATGTATAAATTTATAATAAATGAAAAAGAAGAAAAAACTGCAGTAGTGATAAGTATTGCGGATTTTCAAAAGCTTCAAAAAGAATTGAAAGCAAACAGAGAAAGGATTGAAATTCTGGAAGACAAGCTGGACATAAAGCTTGCAAAGAAAGCATTAGAATCCAAATCCGGGAAAATTCCTTTCAATTTAAAGAATTATGTATAAAATAGAGATTCTTTCATCTGCGGATAAAAACTTAAGAAGAATCAATTCAAAAGACAGAGAAAAAATAGCCCTGGGGATAAGCAAACTCTCAAATAATCCACGTCCGCATGGAAGCAAGAAACTAAAAGGGAGTGAATTTTACAGATTGAGAATCGGGGATTTGAAAATCTGAGGGAATCTGTGGTAAAAAAGGGTTTTTGTTTAGGTGTAAGAAATATTTTACCACAGATTCACACAGATTAAGCACAGATTTTCACGGATTAAGATGGAAATAAACGACTTAACTTACAAAATAATCGGGAGTGCATATAAAGTTCACTCAGCCCTAGGCCCGGGTTTACTGGAATCTGCTTATCAGTCATGCTTAGAATATGAATTAAAAAAACTCGGCTTCTTAGTAGAAAGTCAGAAAGCACTGCCAATTATATATGAAGAAGTTCATTTGAATGCCGGATACAGAATTGATCTGTTAGTAGAAAACTCAGTGGTTCTTGAATTAAAATCAGTTGAAGCCATTAACGAAGTTCATATTGCACAAATTCTGACATACTTAAAGCTCTCGAAAGTCAAAGTGGGATTATTAATCAATTTTAACGTAAAAGACCTAAAGCAGGGAATTAAGCGATTTGTGTTATAATCCGTGAGAATCGGGTGTTAAAAAATCAGTGGTAATCTGTGGTGAGAAAACGGATTTTTGTGGAAGTTTGTTTTATGGTCTTAAATTCAAATTAAATCAGATGCGATATATAAATTTATAGTAAAAGAAAAAACGATAATAGCGGATAACTATCTCCTATGCTCCCAAATCTGATAAAAAATAAAATAAGTAAAAATAAGAATATAGCATTTGCCATACTCTTCGGGTCTCATGCAACCGGGAAAGTAAGATTCGGGAGTGATCTTGATATAGCAATATACTTTAAAACAGAACCCGAACTATTGGAAATCGGAGACCTCGTAAATCAGCTTCAGGAGATAACAGAAGATAAAATAGACCTGGTTAAACTTAACGGTCTCTGTTTATCCCGCCCCGGGTTGGCTTATAACATAATAAAGGACGGCATTATAGTCTACAATGAAGACAGCATAATGTTAGCGGAGTACAAAAGGAAAGTCCTTTTAGAATACCTGAATTTCAAACCAATTGCAGATATGTTCCACAACAGATATCTCCAAAGATTAACTGCCAATAAACCGGGCAGAAGAAACTTATGTTAATTGAAAAGATAAAAAGATTAGAAGAAAATCTAAAGACGCTGGAATCAATAAAAGCCGGATACACGTTAGATCAGATAGAAGGTGATAAAATTGATGAATGGGGTTTGCGATACGGATTACTGGAGTCGATACAGATTATAATAGACATAAGTTGTGGTATAGTTGCAGAAAAAAATATTGGTACCCCGCGCAACTTTGCAGAGTGCATCGGACTTTTAATCACCGGAGGGTATTTGGAAAAAGCAGCAGGGGAAAAGATCAAAAAAATGATAGGGCTAAGAAATCTTTTAGTTCATGAATATGGAATAATTGATATAAAGAAACTATACAATTACCTGGATAATTTAGGAGACATAAGAGATTTTATAAATGAAATAGCCCGGGAAATCACAGAATAAAACAGAGGACCGAGGACGGAATCCGACCAGTCGGAGGAGGACAGAGAGACGGAGAGAGGGAGAGATTGAGGGAGTGAGACAGCAAGGGGAGGGTTTATAACGAAATTTAACTTTTTAATAGCACATCGACCACAAAAATAAGAATGACCATACTTGGATCAATAAAGTATGAACAAATAAGCAAAGTCCTTAGAATCATTGGATTTGAGATGGTAAGGCAAAAAGGGAGTCACTCTTTATGGAAACATTCAGATGGGCGAATGGTGACTTTGCCAGTGCACAAAGGAAAAAATCTAAAAATCGGGTTATTACATAAAATCATAACCAAGGATATTGGAATAACAATTAATGATTTTTTGAAGATAATAAAGGATTAACGAAGATGAAAAAAGAGAGGGTATTTGATACCATAATACATGAAGCAAAAGAGGGAGGATTTTGGGGAGAGTGTCCGGTGCTTAAGGGATGTTATTCGCAGGGAGACACATTGTCCGAAGTCAAAGAGCATCTTCAGGAGGCTATTGAACTTTACATCGAAGAATTAGAAGCAAATAAAAAGAAAGTTCCAAGACAGATGAGAACATATATAGTTCCAATTGAAATTCAAACGAGAGTGTGAACTAGCTTGTAGAGACGGAAGACAGAGGACGGAAGACAGAGGACGGAAGATGATTAGAAGTATTAAAGACCTTGATATCTATAATATTGCGTATGATCTGGCAATTAAAATTCATACAATTACGATTTCGTTTCCAAAGGAAGAAAAGTATTTTTATCCCGTGAAATAATTTATTCACTTTTATTCAAATTTCAAAAAAATTATTTATACGAACATAGTAAAAGGGCTAAAGAATTCTATTTCATGGGACAGGCCGATCAGATAAGAAGGTCATCAAGATCAGTTGCAATGAACATCCGTGAGGGGTACGCTAAAAGGAAGTATGAAAACGTATTTATCAGGCACCTGATTGATTCTTTAGGATCATCAGAAGAAACCAGAGGATGGCTGGAATTTGCTAAAGATCTCAAATATATTGAAGAGAAAGCATATAATGAACTTGATAATTATTACGATAACTTAAATGCAAAACTCAATAAACTAATTACAAACTGGAAAACCTTCTAAAATCCAACTTCCGTTTTCCGTTTTCTGACTTCCGTCTTCCGACTTCCGATTTCTGTCATCCGTCTTCCGTCCTCTAATGGCGGTGTTGAAAAACCCAACAGTTTCCGGGACGTCCGTTAGCTAACGAGCTTAGAACAAAAAAAAATATTATTGTTCAATAAATTTAATAAAACGCTTTGAACCAAGCAGAAAAAAACAGAATATACCGGCAGATAGTCTGGGATTACGATATTTCTCCGGAAGAGATAGAGGCGGTAATTAAGGGAGAAATAAAAACCGCGGGGCACTATACCAAAGAAGGATTATTCAAGAAATTTATCGAGACATACCCGTGGTTTACAATAACAGCCTTATTTGATATAAACGAAATCCGGACTCTTTTGACGGAAAGCACCATAAGCATGCTCAGGTCACAGGATTTAAGAAAAAAATATATATTTATCCGTGAAAGATTACAGCAAATTATATCTGATGCAGGATAAATTCCTGCCATTTATGCACAATCTCGGATTGCCTTTTTACTTAACGGGGGGTACGGCACTAGGGCGGTTTTATCTTAATCACAGATACAGCGAAGACCTTGATTTTTTTGTAAATGCAGATCCCCTTTATCAGGGTTACATTGGGGAACTAAAAAAGGAAATCACGGCTTGTTTTAAGGTTGATATCAAGCAGGCACTTTTTGCACAGGATTTCACCCGTTTTTTCATAGAAGAAGATGGGATGATTTTAAAAATCGAGTTTATTAATGATGTAAGTTACCGGCCCGATAAAACTGAAGTTTATACTTATGGCAAGATAGATACTCCATTAAATATTTTATCCAATAAACTGACAGCGATAGTATCAAGAGATGAGCCCAAGGATGTGTTTGATATTATACATATATCGAAAGCATACTCTTTTAACTGGAAAGATGTTTTTTATCATGCAAAGCAGAAAGCAGCCATAAACGAAATTGATATAGAGCAACGGCTGGTGTCATTTCCTGTCAAACTACTGGAGAGCGTTCACCTGATAAATCCAACAGTTAATTACGATTCAACAAAAAATGGACTAAGACAAATCGCGGATGATTTCCTATTGGGGAAAGACAATTCTCAGGGAAACGGAAAAAAACCAATAGAAACAGCAAAGCCATGGAATGGATGAGAAAAAGGGAAAGGAAGAGGAAGAGGTCAAGAGGTTAAGAGGTGAAAAGGTTAAGAGATGAAAAGATAAAAAGGTAGAGGAAAAGGTAAAGGTAAAGAAGGAAGAGGATGTATCATAGTTTTACGGAAATGTCGGTTTGGAAAAATGCAATGAAAGTTGCTGAGACGATTCATCACATGACTGACCAACTGCCCAAAAAAGAAGATTACGGATTTACATCACAAATAAGAAGAGCTGCATTGAGTATTTCTGCTAACGTGGCAGAGGCATTTGGCAGGGAGCATACAGCAGATAAAATTAATTTCTATTATTACTCCAGAGGATCAGTAACGGAAACCCAGAGTCATCTTGAATATGGTCTAAGAGTTAAATATATTACCGAAAATGGCTTCGAATTAGTAAACACTGAACTGATCAAAATCTATAACGAATTAAATAAAATAATAAAAACCTTAAAAAACTCTTAACTTGTATTTTTCTTTACCTTTGCCTTTACCTTTACCTTTACCTCTACCTATTCCTCTAAAGGTGTTGAAAAATTCAACAATTCTGATAAACATACAAAAACTCGAAATGTGACTAAACTCTTATTTACCTAAGCATCAGATAATGAAAATAGAAAACATTAAAATCAGTAATTTCAAAGCATTCAAGGATATTGAAATTAAAAATGTCCCTAGAATGGCTGTTTTTGTGGGTGCTAATGGTACAGGAAAGACAACCCTATTTAATGTCTTCAGTTTTCTAAAAGATGCATTAACTGAAAATATACACATTGCATTGACAAAATTAGGCGGAAGCAAAGGATTTCAGGAAGTCAGGAGCAGGGGTGCAGAGGGTCCCATTGAAATAGAATTGAAGTTGAGAGAAAATGCCAAGTCCCCACTGGTTACATATTCATTAACCATAAATGAAGAAAACGGACGACCAATAATTGAGCGGGAGACACTGCAATACAGGCGGGGGAGCAAGGGTCAGCCATGGCGATTTTTAGATTTTTCAAGAGGTAAGGGGCAGGCAGTAACAAATGAACCGGAAAACGTTCAGGAAAAAACAGAACTAAGGCGAGAAGAGCATGAGTTGAAATCTCCCGACATACTTGCTTTAAAAGGATTAGCCCAATTTGAGAAATTTCCGGCAAGCAAAGCTCTTGGGGATTTATTAGAGAACTGGCATGTTTCAGATTTTCATATCCAACAAGCCCGGAGCGAGAGAGAAACGGGGTATGCAGAGCATCTTTCAAAAGAAGGAGAAAATCTGGCATTAGTAACGGAGTTTATCTATAACAGACATCCGGAACTATTTAAAGAAATTATAGAGAAACTTAAACAGCGGGTTCCCGGAATTTCCTCTGTTGATTCTAAAATAACCGAAGAAGGGAGAGTGCTTTTAAGATTTCAGGATGGAGCTTTCAACGATCCATTTTTAGCAAAGCATGTCTCAGACGGAACAATAAAAATGTTTGCGTACTTAGTTTTATTACATGATCCAAAACCCCACCCGTTATTATGCATTGAAGAGCCGGAGAATCAACTATATCCAAAGCTATTAGGTGAACTAGCAGAAGAGTTCAGAGAATATTCCAGGAAAGGGGGGCAAGTATTTATCTCCACACATTCCCCGGACTTTTTAAACTCTTGTGAGACAGAAGAAGTATTCTGGCTTAAAAAAAGTCATGGATACACATCTATTAAAAGCGTAAAAGAAGACAAGCAACTAATGAAGTATATGGAAGAAGGGGATAAGCTTGGATATCTCTGGAAGGAAGGATTTTTTGAGGGAGCAGACCCGTTTTGAGGGAAGTCGTTTTTTTGCTGGAGGAAGAGTCAGCAAAAGTATTAATTGAAGGGATTATAACAAAAATCAGAGGAAACGATAACAAGGAACCTCAGTGCAAATATATTGTTTTTGAAGGAAAACGAGATCTACAAAAAAAACTATTTAAAAAGCTAAACGGATACTGCAATCAGGAAGCGGTTTTCATAATAATGCAGGATCAGGACTCAGAAGACTGCAATAGACTAAAACAAAAGCTGGATACAATTTGCAAACAAAGCAATAAATGTAACTATAAAATAAGGATATTATGCAGAGAGCTGGAAAGCTGGTATCTGGCTGACTTAGAAGCCATAGAAAAGGCTTTTGGGGTTAGCGGGATTGTCCAAAAGCAAAGAAAAAAGAAATTCAGGAATCCGGACGAATTAGGCAATCCGGCTTATGAATTAAAAAAATTAATTCCGGGTTATCAAAAAATAATGAGTGCAAGGGAAATAGCACCGTTCATTGATACACAAACCCCAGATCGCGCAGCTTTCATAATTTTATCAAAACAATAACAGAAATAGTATAACAAAGTAATCAATCGGAGAGATAAAGAGGTTAAAAGGTCAAGAGGTTAAAAGAGGTTATAGAGTTTGAGTAATCGTTTTGAGGATTTAAGGGTTTGGATAAAAGCATAGAATTAATAAAAGAAGAGACTGAGATATCTTACATGTTAAACTCGCTTATAAGAAAGCGGAAATCTTTTAATCCATTAACCTCTTAGTCTCTTGATCTTTTAATCTCTTAACCTTTTAGTCTTTTAATCTCTTAACTTTTAATTTCCTTTACCTCTACCTTTTCCTCTACCTTTGCCTTCGGAAGGGGCGAAAGATTAGCAGAAGCGTCTCAGATGCTTACCGGAAGGGAGCACTTTTCTAGACAAAAGTGTTAGAGATACAGATAACTTTTGTCAAGTGTTGAAAAAATGAACAGTGGAAGAGTGGAATAGAGGAAAAGTGGAACGGAAGAAGAGTTATGAGCTATAAAGATTTGGATCTCTGGAAGGTCAGTATGGATTTGGTGGTTGATGTTTATCAAATGACCGCAAAATTCCCCAAAACAGAGATATACGGTTTGACCTCGCAGATTCAGAGAGCAATTGTTTCTATTCCATCGAATGTAGCAGAAGGAAGCAGTAGGAAAGGGACTAAAGAATTTATACAGTTTCTTTGGGTTGCAAATGCATCATTATCAGAATTTGAAACACAACTGGAAATAGCATTTAGGTTGGGATATATTGAAGATACGGAAAAGTATATTGAAAAAGTGAAGCATATAAGAAAAATGTTACATGGATTAATTAAATCTCTGGAAGGAAAATGAAGGGGTTAATTACTATTTTCCGTTCCTCCGTTCAACTTTTCCACTTTTCCTCTTTTCCGCCATTGAACAGATTTAACTGACTATTTTAACTAAAATAATAATAAAGACGATTAAGAACATAAAGAACATATGAAAATACTAGTAACCGGCGGGGCGGGGTTTATCGGGAGCAACTTAGTTGATCATTTCCTGGGAAAAGGACATGAGGTTGTTTGTCTTGATAATCTGGCAACCGGATTTGAAAAAAATATTGAACACAACTTTGGAAATCCAAAATTTACTTTTATTAACGGGGATATCAGGGACATTAAAACATGTAATCTTGCAGTAAAAGATTGCGATTATGTTAGTCATCAAGCAGCACTAGGGTCTGTACCAAGGTCAATTGCAGATCCAATAAACACTAACTCAGTCAATATTGATGGATTCCTAAATGTAATAGTCGCAGCTAGAGATGCAAAAGTAAAAAGATTTGTATATGCCAGCAGTTCAAGCGTCTATGGTGATTCCAAAAAACTTCCAAAGGTTGAAGAAGAAATAGGACGCACCTTATCACCATACGCAATAACGAAGCAGGTTAATGAACTATATTCGGATGTTTTTGCAAAAACATACGGAATGCAATGTATTGGTTTAAGATATTTTAATGTATTTGGCAAAAGGCAGGATCCAAATGGAGCTTACGCTGCAGTAATTCCACTTTGGGTGAAGAAACTAATTAATCATGAAAACCCGGTTATTAACGGGGACGGAAATTATAGCCGTGATTTTACATATATAGATAATGTGATTCAGGCAAATGAGAAAGCACTTCTCGTTCCCTCTGAAGAAATTTTAAAGGGACAGAAAGAATATTACAACATTGAATTGGATGAACATAAGTATTTATTAAAGCAAGCTCCCATACAATCATTCAATCATGCAATCATTCAATCAAATAGTTATTACTTCTCTGAAGTATTTAACGTCGCATTCGGTGGTAATACTACATTAAATGAACTCTTCACCGCTCTTCGCAACAACCTAGCTAAGTTTGATAAAGAAATTAATAATATTAAACCGGGATATGGACCTTATAGAGTTGGGGATATTCCACATTCCCTAGCCAGCATAATTAAAGCAAAGACAATATTTGGATATGAACCTGAATTCGATGCAAAAAAGGGATTTGAAATGGCTGCTAAGTTGTATTTTGAGAATTATTCGCGCAATGATAATAATCAATAAATAGACATATGAAATATTGAATTACTCATTTTCACCCAAAAGCGTTGGCTCAAAATTAAACAAGTCAATTTTTTTTAAGAATATTGCAACTTTGATAGGAGGTACCGGCTTATCTCAGGTTTTACCATTTATTGTGGCTCCAATTGTTGCTCGATTATATTATCCTGAAGACTATGCATTATTAGCAAGTTACACCGCCATAACTATTTTATTTACGATAATATCTACTGGTATGTATTCGCACGCAATTGTTATTGATAAAACTGATGAGAGTGCAATTAATACCGCGGGTGCAGCTATACTAATAACTGCTGGTATTACTTTTATTGCAATATTAATTATTCTGTTTTTCAAACATAGTATTGAAGAACTAATTAGTAATGAGAACATTTTATTCTGGTTATTCTTAGTCCCCTTTACGATATTTTTTACTGGTGTTTATGAAACTCTCGATATGTGGAATAACAGGAAAAAAAGATTTCGAAGAATTTCAGGTAATAAGATTTTTCAAACTGTAATAACGTCTGGTACAACTATTCTATTAGGGTTTTTAGGCTATCATAAGTCTGGTTTGTTGATTAGCTTAATAATGGGGCAAGCTTTTGCTGCAACCCTTTTATTTATACAGACTTTAAATGAAGACAAAGTGTTAGTTAAATATCTTTCAATAAGCCAAATTAAACAATCCTTCGTACGACATAAAGACTTCCCAAGATACAGCATGCCGCAAGGTTTTTTAGACGGGATTAGAAACAGTAGTCTAGTGTTCATTATTTCTAATTTTTACGGTGCTGCAATACTTGGTTCTTACTCCTTTGCAATGAGGCTGTTGCAGAGACCCATTAGTGTTATTGGAACATCTATTGGCAGGGTTTACTATCAAAAAGCAGCAGAGGATATAAATAAAGGCAAGGAAATCTGGGGTTTTACTAAAAAAATTATGATAAGTCTGGTAATTTTTGCGCTACCTTTTGTATTAACATTATTTTTCTTTGCAGATGATATTTTTAAGCTTGTATTTAGTGAGCGTTGGCTGCAAGCTGGTGAGTTTACACAAATCTTGATTTTCTGGTTATTCATTACATTTATTAGCAGCTCATTTACAACTATACCATTAATTTTTAAAAAGCAAAAGGATTTCTTTTATTTTGGATTATTTAGAAATTTTTTACCAATTTTTGTTTTGATTTTATGTGGTATTTTTAGTTTCATTTTTATTAAAACACTCTGGTTATTCGTATTAACTAATTTACTGACTAGTATACTTATTTTAAATTGGTTTATACTACTAGCAAAAAATAAAATTAACTCGCATCAATAACTTACTATAAAGTGAGAGTATATGGAATTTGATTATAAATTAATGGACTACCTTAAAGATAATAAGTTTTCTAATGGGATTGATGTTATAATAAGTCATCCTGAAAATTTTATACCTACACGATTTAGTTTAATTGAAGAATTAGTAAAAGAAAGTAAGGTAATTCATTTAGGTTTTGGTGATCATTCTGTTGAACAGATTGAAAAAAAACTTAAAACAGGTAAATGGCTACATAGCAGATTATGCCAAATCACTAAACGATGCCTTGGTATTGATATTAATAGTGAAATAGTTGAATACTCCAAACATAGATTAGGATATGAAGATGTTATATGTGATAATCTAATTGAAAATAAAATTAATGAAATCATTAATGATAATTGGGATTATATAATATTAGGTGAAGTTCTTGAACATATCGATAATCCAATATTATTTCTAACTGGCATCAGAGAAAAGTATCAAAAGTCCATAAAGAAAATGATCATAACGGTACCAAATGCTTTTTCACTTTTTAATTTTAGAATGGTAAAAGAACATAAAGAGTTAATAAATTCTGATCACAGATTCTGGTTCACACCTTATACTTTAGCCAAGTGTATCACTATAGCAGGAATGAGAATTAATAGATTTAGTTTTTGTCTTGAATCAGAGTTAAAGTTTGGTCATGTAGGTAAATATAAATTCAAAAACATTAAAAAAAGATATTTGCTTAAAAAGTATCCAGCATTTCGCGATACTTTGTTAATAGAAGTAAAATTATGAAAATACCCAAATTTGTCTTAACAAAGAACGAGTAATAAAGAGATGAATCTATTTGAAAAAACGAAGTATAAAGCATCTGGCTCAAAGCAATGGAAAGATAATTTTTGGGATGTAGTCGATGATGTTGAAAAAGATGTCTCATTAGATATCAAAAGTATTATTAGTTATTTATCATTTAAATTTCCATTTAACGATGGCACACTTATTGAAAATATTAAAAAAAATCCATGGATGTCAAGAATAAAACGTAATGGTGATGTTGAACTTAAAGAAATACCAAAACATGGCTCAAAGAGCATTGAACCTGAAATCGTGACGGATAATTTAATAGAGAAACTTACTCACGAATTATTGGATAAATGTAAAGATAAAAAGAAAATCTACATCCTTTTGTCAGGTGGGTTGGATAGTAGAATAATTGCGGCTTTAGTTGCAAAATTAAGAAATGATAATTTAATAACTTCTAATATCATTGCAGTTACTTGGGGCATTACAAACTCAAGAGATGTTTATTATGCTAAAATTATTGCTAATTTGTTAAGTTTTAGCTGGCATCACATATTGTTAGAACCTAATAATTTAATAGATAATATTCAAATTTCTGCAAAGTATCTTGGGTCTCTAGTTTCACCAATTAATTTGCACGGATTAAATTGGTTTAAGAATGTTGATTCAGATTCATTGATTCTTGCTTCCATATATGGTGATAGTGTTGGGCGTAATGAATTTGGTGGTAAAAGAATGGTTGAACTGAATTTCCTCAATCCTCGAAATGCATTAGGACTAATAAATAATAATATTTTCAATGAGTATAGTCATCATTTGGAAAATGATATTAATAGATTTTATAAACGGAGTGAGGATAACTATAGACCAACCTTGTGTGCATTGCACCAGTACTCTACTAGATTAAGAGGATTAGCACATGGTTTTAGTTTTGTTGATAATTTTTGTGAAATTTACTTTCCATTTACCAACCAAGATGTGTACGAATATATGTGGGCATTGCATCCAATTTTACGGAATGACGAAATTTATAAAAGAATATTAGTTAAACTTGATTCAAACTTAACAAAAATTCCGTGGGCTCGAACAAATAAAACAATAAAAGGTAAATCTCGATACACGAAAAGAGGACTGAGTAAAGATTATCATAATTATGAGAAATGGATTAGTCATGATGTATTTGATGAAATAAATAGTCTAATTGATAAAGAATGGTTAAAAGATACTGGTATTTTTGATATAAATAGTATTAATAAATTAACATTCGAAGTGAGCAATAACCCTGGTGGATTATTATTAGAAAAAGAGTTTTTTATTTGGTTGGCTAGTTTTTGTGAATTCAATAGAATCGCAAAAAAGAATTTTAACAAATGTCTAAATTTAGTTTCTAATTCTAAAGAAAATATTTTAAGCAGTAATAGAACTAGAAATAAAAATTTTATTCTCACTCAATTGAGACGCAGTTATTTTTGGAAATATATATTTAAGTTAAAATCAAGTATTCAAAAATATTTACTTCGTTTGGATGCAATTAAGACTAAACCGATTGATTATGACACTAAATAAAATAAATAATACTAAAAAATCTATTTTTATATTTTCAGTAAACTACCCTTTCTCACATGGTGAACATTTACTCGAAAAAGAAATCAATCATTTGAAAAAGGAATTCAATGAAATTACTATCATTTGCTCGGATCTACATAGTGATCAAAATTATAAAGTAAATGATGATATTAAGGTTTTTCGTTACAAACCAAAAATTACGATTAAAGATTTAATTTTCCAGTCGAATTTATTTCTTACAAGTATTTTTATAAATGAACTAGTAATAATATTAAGAAAATATAAAATAAGTGATACATTAAATCTTTTAAAAAGAGCTTATTTTGCTCTAATATCTGCAAAAAAGTACGAAGTTTTCATTAAAAATATAATCAATGATAAAAAAGATGTCTATCTATACTCTTGGTGGTTAACGAATGCCACAATCGCATTTAGTTTATTAAAGAAACAATTTCCCAAGGTGAAAGTTTGCTCTAGAGCAAGAGCAGTTGACTTATATCTTTACAGACATAACCCGCCTTATTTACCTTTAAGAAATTTTATTTTTCAATCACTTGATAAGATATTCACAATTTCTGGGGAGGGAAAAAATTATATTTTGAATGAATTTAAAGGAAATGATAAAAATAAAATTCAGATCAGTCCAGATGGAATTCAAAATAATTTTGAACGCAGACAATATAATTATGAAAAACCTTTTACTATTGTTAGTTGCTCAAATCTGCTTGAATTAAAAAGAATTGATTATTTAATTGATTCAATTGCTCTGATTGATAAGCATGAAATTAATTGGCTACATTTTGGTGATGGTGAATTGAAGGATAAGTTAATCAATTACGCAGAAGATAAATTGAATACAAAAAGGAATATTTCATTTGAATTTTTGGGGCATTTTAGAAATAATGAATTAATGAAATATTATAGTAAAATTCGTATTGATTTGTTCATTAACCTCAGTGAGTATGAGGGTGTTCCAGTATCCATAATGGAGGCATTTTCATTTGGTGTACCAGCCATAGCAACAGATGTCGGTGGCGTTAGTGAAATTGTGAATAAGGAAAATGGATTTTTAATACCAGTCGAAAGGGATCCACTATTAGTTAAGCACATAATCGAAAAATATATTGAACTACCACTCGAAAGTAAAATTAAATATAGAGATGCAGCATATAACACTTGGAAAAATAAATATAATGCTGATGTTAATTTTGATAAAATATCAAAATCAATTATGGAGATAGCGTGATTACAATCGTTGATTACGGCATGGGGAACCTTGGTTCAATTGCCAATATGATAAAAAAAATTGGTCATTATTCTGAGATTACAAGTGATATTTCTAAAATAGAAACTGCTTCAAAGATTATTTTACCGGGAGTAGGGTCATTCGATAGGGCGATTAAGAACCTTGAAGATTTAGGTCTGGTAGAAGTTCTTAAGGAGAATGTGTTGCAGAATAAAATTCCAATATTGGGTATATGCTTGGGTATGCAGATAATGACAAAAAATAGTGAGGAAGGAGAAAAAAACGGACTGGGTTTGTTAGATGCTTATGTTCAAAGATTCAAGTATCAGGAAGATAGAAAGTTGAAAATTCCACATATGGGCTGGAATTTAGTAACACAGCAAAAGGATAATTTGTTATTTAAAGGAATGGAAAGCGAATTAAGATATTATTTTGTTCATTCTTATCATGTAGTTTGCAATAATGTTGAAGATTTACTAACAACAACGAATTATGGATATGACTTTGTTTCTTCTTTTGCAACTGATAATATTTTTGGCGTGCAATTTCATCCCGAAAAAAGTCACAAATTTGGAATGGACCTCTTAAAAAATTTTGTTGAGAAATTTTAATGCTTCGAAATAGAGTAATACCCACCTTACTATTAAAAAATAATGGTTTAGTAAAAACAACCAAATTTAAAGATCCGGTATACGTTGGCGATCCAATTAATGCAGTTAAAATATTTAATGACAAAGAAGTAGATGAACTAATTCTTCTGGATATTACAGCTACAAATGAAAATAAAGAAATTAATTTCAAAAAAATTGAAGAGATTATTTCTGAAGCCTTCATGCCTATCGGTTATGGTGGCGGTATAAAAACTATAAAGCAAATTGAAAAACTATTTAAGATGGGTCTTGAAAAAGTTATTATCAATAGTGCTGCTTATTCTAATCCAAATTTAATAAAAGAAGCTGTAACAATTTTTGGTAGTCAAAGCATTGTTTTATCTGTTGATATACGAAAGGATTTCTTGGGAAACTATAAACTGTACTCGAATTCGGGGACAGTTAAACAAAATATTAAAGTTGAAGACCATTTAAAAAGGGTAGAAGATTTAGGGGCGGGAGAAATTTATTTAAATAATATTGATAAAGACGGTACATTAACCGGGTATGATTTTGAATTTATAAATATATTCTCAACGTTAGTATCTGTCCCTGTTATTGTGGCGGGCGGAGCTGCAAGTTTAGAGGATTTTACTAAAGCAACAGAAGCGGGTGCTGATGCAGTATCAGCAGGCGCTATGTTTGTCTTTCAAGGTGTTCATCGCGCAGTTTTAATAAGTTATCCAAATTATAAAGAATTAGAAAAGAAATTGAATTGATGAGGTATAATGACTAGAAAATATCAAGTTTGTAAGCGATGTGTAATGGATACATGCAATCCGGAAATCCAATTTGATGAAAACGGATTTTGTAATCATTGCAATTATGCAATAAAAAAGATAAAAGAGAATTATAGTGATGAAGCAACTAACAATGCGAAATTAAATGAAATAATTAAGACAGTAAAAAAGGAAGGTAAAAATAAAGAGTACGATTGTCTTATTGGCTTAAGCGGAGGAATTGATAGCTCATATTTAGCATATATTTTAGTGAAAGAATTTGGGTTAAAACCTTTGGCTGTTCATCTTGATAATGGTTGGAATTCTGAGAAAGCGGTTGCTAACATTCATAATATAGTTACTAAACTCAATATTGACTTAATTACTCACGTGATCAATTGGGAAGAATTTAGAGACTTGCAGATTGCTTTCTTAAAAGCATCAGTCGTGGATTTGGAAATGCTTTCAGATCATGCAATTGTGGTAGCCATTAATAAAATTGCAAAAAAAAGAAAGATCAAATATTTCTTAATTGGCGCGAATTTTCAGACTGAGTCAATTATGCCTCCAAAATGGTTTTTCTCAGATAAGAAAAACAGTAAAAATATAGTTGATATATTTAATAAATTTGGTTCCGATAGAAAATTGAAGACATTCCCATTGCTGAATTATTATGAGTATCTAACCTTTCACAATAATTATGGTCAATATCTTTCCCCTCTGACCTATATGAAATACGACAAAGAAGAGGCAAAGGAAATTTTACAAAAAGAGATAGGTTGGCAGAATTATGGTGCTAAGCATCATGAGTCGTTCATTACAAAATTTTATCAAACGTATATCCTGCCTAAGAAATTCAATATTGATAAAAGAAAAGCACATCTTTCAAGTTTAATAAGTGCAGATCAAATAACAAGAGACCAGGCTCTAACAGAACTTGAAAAACCACTTTTCAGTTCGGAACTTGAGGAAAAAGAAGCTGTAGAATATTTCTGTAAAAAAATGGAAATGTCATTAGAAGAATTTGAACAGATTATGAAGCAGCCACGAAGAGAACACACTGAGTTTAAGATGTTTATCGATCCTAAAAAAACTTTGAGAAAAATAATTTATGATAGAAAGAAAAATTAAGCTTGGATTTTTGATTAGTGACATTGCTTATGGCGGAGCGGCAAAGAGTGTGTATCTTCTATTAAAGAATATAGATAAATCTAAATTCGAGATTTATTTATTTACTAATAGTATTAACAATAAATTATTTTTAAAAGATTTCGAAAGAGAGTCTACCGTTTTAAATAAAGTAGACCTTCCAACATTACATTATCATATCACCAGCAAAACCGTATACAAGTCTTTTCAGAAAGAATTACAATCAAAGCAAGAGAATATTAAAAATTTCGTAGAATTTATTAAAACATACAAACTTGATATTTTGCATATAAACACAACTTTATTTGCATATCTATTGCCCGAAATTAAAAAGTTAACCAACCTTAAAATTGTGTATCACATCAGGGAGTTACTTATTGAAGATCATTCATTGCAATCTAAAACTATAATCAATAATATTAAATTATATGCTGACAGAATAATTGCAATTAGTGAAAATGAAGCTGAAGTTTTTAGTACATGTGAAAAAATGAGGGTAATAGCTAATCCTTATGAGTTTAAAGATGAATTTCGACGTAATAATAGCAATTCAAAGAATGATAAAATTAGAATTGGGATGTTCGGTAATTTTAAAAAAGGTAGAAATCATTTATTATTATTGCGGTCATTAAAATACTTGGTAAAGATTAATAAAAAATACAAATTTATTTTCGTTGGGATTAGAAAAAAAAGAAATATAATTCTAATGTGGATAAAAAAACTACTTGGAAGAGGAGACCTTGATCTTAAGTTTTACAGATGTATCAAAAAACATAATTTGAAACCTTATGTCGAGTTATACCCTAACACACCAAATATTCAAGAGCATCTTAATTCCATTGATATTTATGTTCGGCCTGATGGTTTACCCTGGGGGCGAGATATAATTGAAGCAATGGCTAATAAAATACCGGTTGTTGCAACAGGTACCTCTCAGTTTTATGTTAAAAATAAAGTAACCGGCTTGTTAGCTAAACCGGATGATCATATTGATCTTGCGGATAAAATTATTGAATTGGCTGAGAATGCAAATACTCGCAAAGTTTATGCAGAAAAAGGATATGAAATTATAAAAGAAATGTGTGACTCAAATAAGCATGCAAAAATGATTGAAAATATTTATGAGTCTCTTTTAGGAAAAAATTAATGAATTATGCTTCTTCGAGAAATATTCCAAACCAGTTAAAAGTATTTCTGGTTTTTCTTCTTTTGGCTCATCAAAATATGCCTTTTATAAGTGGTCCAAGAGTAAGTGATGTTTTTCAAGTTATTCTGCTTGTATTTGTTTTTTTAGTAGCTGCTCATTATTCTTTAACAGGTATTGAAAATAAATTCGGTGTTTTTTTCTTAGTTTTTGCCGGTCTGCATTTCGTCCATGGTCTTACGGGTGGTGGGTTTAACTTAGTTCTTACTTTCGGTTTTTTAATGAGATTAGCTATTGCTTATTTTATTATTAGAATTGTAGACACAGATTTCCCGAAGATTTATGTTAAATTACTTTATTTCTTTGCTATTATGAGTTTGGCATTCTATATACCGTTGCTTATTAGTTCCTATTTCGCTGATATTCTATTTAGTACGTATTTTAATTTTATCAGAGATATAGAGTTTGGGGAGACTTTAAATTATCACGTTTTTATATATGTATTTGATAACTATATCTATAATGAAATTCCTCGGAATGCAGGAATATTTTGGGAGCCGGGTGCTTTTGGAGTTTTTTTGAACATAGCAATTCTTTTTAATATTGTATTAAAAAAGAAAATGTTCATAAAGCAAAATATTGTTTTTATGCTATTAATATTAACCACACAATCAACCGGTGCATATTTATCATTATTTACTATCATAATTTCTTATTATCTCGTACGGGAAATTGTCAAGTTTAAATTTGTCTACCTGGCAATTTTTGTAACAATTGCATTGACTGCATATACAACGCTGCCGTTTATGCAAGAGAAAATATATGGAGAATTGGAATATTATGAGGATAATCCTACTGCAAAACATGGTCAGGAAAGAATTACTAGATTCCAGAGTACTGCTCAGGACTTGAGTTTTTTTATTAGTAACCCGATTACAGGTCGTGGTAGTTTTAACAGACATTTTGTAGAAAGAGATGTAAATACGACAACCTCTTTACTTAAGCATTTCGGATTAATAGGCTTTTTCTTTGTATTCTCGTATATGTATAAATCTATGAAAAACTTTTGCGTGTTCAACAATTTTAGCGAAAAGTTTGCATTGTTTATGATAATATCAATTATCGTAATTACATTTTCTCAATCAATGTTTCGTAAGCCTATTTTTTTTGCGTTTTGTTTTATGTACTTAATGAATTTTAAAGACTACGTAAAAAATTCCCGAACAACTATTCATTAAAATCTTATGAGAAAAGACATTCGTGGTTATATCAGTAAATACTGGCGAAATATTTTTTTAACTTTTAGTAGATATTTTAGCACTATAATATGCCGGATTAGTGCTTCTTTAAAAGGAATCAATCTTGGTAATAGCTGCAGATTTTATGGCTTAACATATTTTCACCGTTCCATTGATTCAAAAATAATAATCGGTGACAATTGCACATTTCGATCCTCACCAATTTCAAATTTGATTGGGATAAATAGAAAATGCATCATCAGTACCCTAAGTCCAAATGCATCAATAAGTATCGGTCAACGTTCAGGCTTAAGTGGTACTGTGATCGGTGCATTTAAAAAAATTTCTATCGGCGATAAGGTACTTTGTGGGGCAAATACTTTAATAACTGATGGTGATTGGCATTTAAATGACCCTAGAACAAGTGAAGCTAAAGAGGTTTATATCCATGATAACGTTTGGTTGGGTGAAGGTGTAAAAGTTATGAAGGGTGTAGCAATAGGCGAAAACACAATTATTGGTGCAGGTAGTGTTGTTGTAAAAAGTATTCCGGCAAATGTTATTGCTGCAGGTAATCCTTGCAAAGTTATCAAAGAGTTATGATTAACAAATCACATGTAATATTTCTTTCCTCAGGTGGCTTTCCTTTTAAAATTTCTGCAGCATCTCAGAAATATAAATTGATGGCAAAGGCATTATTGGCGGTTAATTATCGTGTCACCTTATTAACAAAATTGAATACATATGCTGATTTGGTATCTCATGAAGGTGAGGTTGAAGGAATAAATTACAGTCTTCTATCTGGTACAAGAAAAAGGAAAGGAATAATTGATAAATTAGTTGGGCAAATCAAAGGCTATTTTTTTGAATTTGCCTTTATTGTGAAAGCAAAAAGGGATGTTTATAATAATTTCCTAATATTATCTTATTGTTTCTTTCCACTTTTATTCTACTATTATCTTTTATCTAAGTTAACCGGTATTAAAATAATAATAAGTATTATGGAATATCATCCAAGCATTGCAAAAGGTTTTTTTTCAAAAATTAATGCTTATCTATTTGATCATTACTCATCATTTTTTGCAAACGGGATTTTACCGATCAGTAATTATTTGAAACAAGTTGTTAATTCAAGTAATAAAGGAGTTCCAAATTTAATTGTACCGGTACTTGCAGATTTTAATGAATTTAACCAAATTCAGATTAGTAGCAGTAATAACTTAAATTACTTTTTATTCTGTGGTAGTATAGGTTATAAGGATACTATACAATTTGTGACCGATGCGTTTAGCTTATTAAACTGTAATGATGCTGAATTGATTCTCGTCTTGTCTGGGAAAAAAAATGAGATCGAAGAACTAAAACAAAGTTTACAAAAAAATACAAGAATTAAAATACTAAGTAATATTTCTTACACTAAACTATACTCACTTTATTCAAATGCTTTAGGCTTGCTTATTCCTATGCGTCCAAATATTCAGGATAAAGCAAGATTCCCTCAGAAAATTGCTGAATATTTGGCTAGCGGTAGACCGGTGATTACTAATAATTATGGCGAAATCAGTTATTACTTTAAAGATGGTTTTAACTCTTTAGTAGTAGCGGAGTACGATATAAATCAATATGCAGCGAAAATGGAATGGGTACTGAGGAATAGAATTACTTCAAAAGAAGTGGGTTTAAGAGGAAAAGAGTTTGGTCGGAAAAATTTTCATTATAGAAATTATTCCAATAAGCTGGAAAAATTTTTTAGGGGATTATAATTATTCATGATTAAAGTTATTTTTGCTGGTGATCTTATCCCAACTATTAAAAATGGTTTTCAGTATTCCGAAGAACTAACACTAAAAATTAAGGATAGTTTTCTATCACTCATCAATCTAGAAGCACCAATAACCAATTCAACTAATCCAATCAAAAAAATCGGTAATAACTTCAAAGCTAGCATCAGTGATCTTGCACTCTCAGAAAAATTCAACTTTACTCATTATTGTTTATCCAATAATCATATTATGGATTATGGTGAAGAGGGATTAAATGATACGATCAAAGAATTATCCAAAAACAATAATAAATATTTTGGGGCGGGAAAGAATCTAAACGAGGCAAAAGCTCCTTTAGTGCTTGAAGAAAATGAATTAAAATTAGCGTTTATAAACGCTTGTGATAAAGAGTTTTCAATTGCTACCGATAAAAGACCGGGTGCAAACCCTTTTGATATAGTAGAAATCTATATCCAAGTAATTGAATTAAAAAAAAGTGTGGATAAAGTTTTCTTAATCTATCATGGCGGTTTAGAATATTATCCGCTTCCCACTCCAACTCAAAGAAAAAATTTAAGATTCTTAATTGATATTGGCTTAGACGGTATTATTTGCCATCACACTCACATCTTTGGTACATATGAATATTATAAAAATAAGCCGATTTTTTATAGTCTTGGTAATTTTTATAGCCCCACCAATAGACAAATGCCAACTGAATATTACGAATCCGCTATTCTAACTTTAAATATCAAAAAAGATATTATAGATCATGAGTTGTTTCCTATTAAGTTTAATAATGAAGGTATTTTCTCAATGAAGGATAGCGAAGTAGAAAAATTTAATAAAAGAATAATGAGGTATAATCAGATTCTTGCAGATGATATAGAATATGAAAATAATTGGCAAAAAGTATTGGATGAAAGGAAGAATTATTACAGCAATATTATTAGCAGATTTAACAATCGCTACATTAAAAAATTACGTAAACTAAAAATAATACCTCAACCGTCTTATACTTCTAAAAAGGCAGTGCAATTATTGAACGTTTTAAGATGTGATGCTCATCGTGAAACTTTGATAGATATTTTGGAAAAAGATTATAGAAAAATTTATGAAAAATAAAACCTGGGTTCTATCAAATAAAAATTTAGCAAATGACCTTCCTAATTATAAAAAATGGAATAAATTTTCATCATATTCGAATTTTGATATTAAACAGAAAGGTGAATCTGATTTTAATTCATTTACAATTGGGCACGTAATCCCTCGCAATGAGATTTACGAACAATATAAGAACTACGAGAAAAATGAATTAATTTACCATTTATATAAAAGATTTGGAAAGGAATTCATTCATAAAGTAAAAGGCAACTTCACAATCGTTATTATTGGTGGTGAAAATTTTCATATTTATTCTGACCGATTTGGTATTAAAAAGTTTTATTATTGGTACGACGGAGAAGTTTTTGTCATATCGAACGATCTAAAAACTATTACCAAAAATGTAACTGCAAAACCATCTGCTGAAAATATGGCAATCTATGCGTTGACTTATCATTTTGTGGGAGGTAAAACGATATTTGAAAATATTAATCACAATAAACCCGCAGAAGTTATTACTTATAAGGCTGGTAAATTAATGTTTGGTAAATATTGGGATGCAGGCGATTTATTAAGTTCAGAAAGAAAAGATTTCTCAATCGAAGAAATTTCTGAATCGCTTACCAAAAGTGTAGAACAGAGTTTAGGATCAATAGATAGTGCTTCCATTAGTTTGTCACTTACGGGTGGTGCGGATACACGAAATTTACTTTCGGTATTTTTGAAATTGGGTATTAAGCCTCATCTTTATACATATGGTAATCCTCACTCTGATGATTGTGTAAAAGCTTCTGCAATTGCTAGGGGATTAAATTTAGAACATACTATCCATGATATAAGGATGAATCCAGAATTATTTGACGAATATGCAAAGTTTATAATAAAGAGTGGTCAAAGTTTAGCTTCTATACATAGAGCTCACAGAATAATTTCAGTTCAAAGAGAAGGAGATTTTGCAGAAAATATGTTCTTAGGAACACTGGGAGGGGAATTTGTTAAAGGTGTTAGCGAAGATGATTATATAGTACCCTCAATTGTGTATGAAAATTGGTACGAAGAAAGTTTATCAGATATTATTATTAGCAGAAAAATTGAAGAAAAATCATTGTTCAAGAAGTATATTGATTTAGCTGATGTCACAAGTTTCTTAAATAGTGAATTATATTTTAAAGGTGATTCCACAAATAGGAAATTCCATGCTTTAAGTCATATAACAGCAAGTTTGCACGATGCTCAAGATCTTAATCTATATGAAATTGTAATGGAAAATGTCTTTACACCTTTCCTCGATATTGATTATTTAGAAATACTTTTTGCTTCTCAATTTACTTTCAATAATAAAGAAGCGATTAAGAATAAATATTTGCGAAGAATTGAAAACCCTGTTTATGGTTCAAAATTTCTTGAGATTACATATCCACCTCTTTTAGATTATGAATATTCTGGTGACCATATTCCTAGAGAAGTTCTTTTCAATAAATACTATGCTGCATTAACAAAGGTAATTAGAAAGAGAACTCGTACAAAATATCCTCCCAATTTTCCTTTAGATAATTGGATGTATGATTTTGTTGTAAAAGAACTTCCAAAATGTAATGATTATGATATTTTAAAAAAGACTTTTAATGTCAGCAAACTCATAAATGATTTATCAACTAAAGAATATCTTCCAAAAGAATCATTTTGGTTGCGGTTTACGAATCCAATCATGATGAAATATATCCTCGATGAATATTCTAACTAGTATCTTAATAATATGAAGATAGCAATTCTTAAAAACGAAGAAGATAATTCTGCAATGAAATGGCAGAAAGCTTGTGAAAGATATAAACTAGATTATGATGTGATTGATCTTATATCGAATGATTGGTTTGAGAAGGTTACTGCTAAAAATTATGATTTCCTTTTACTTAAACCCGGTGGGAAATTAGAAAGATATAAGCAACTTTATGATGAGCGAATTTTCATAATTAGCAATATTCTTAAGTTTAATATTTTCCCAAGTTACAACGAAGCATATGTTTATGAGAATAAAAAGTTGCTTAGTTATTTCTTAAAAGCCACCAAAATTCCACACCCAGAAACAAATGTGTTTTATAGAAGGGATGAAGCATTTAGTTTTATTAATAATATCGACTATCCGGTTATTGGTAAAACATCTATTGGAGCCTCCGGCAGTGGCGTTAATATTTTGAAAGATAAGATTGCTGCCGAAAAATATATAAATATGGCATTTTCTAAAAAAGGTCTTAAAAGAAGATTTGGACCGAACAGAGTAACAGGTTCTCCAAACAAATGGCTTAAAAAAGCAATGAGAAGTCCTCAATATTTGAAAAATAGATTGATGGAGTATATTTCTATCTATCATGATGGTCAGCGAGGTTTTGTGATTTTTCAAGAATATACTCCACATGAATTTGAATGGAGAGTGGTAAAAATTGGTGAGTCTTATTTTGCTCATAAAAAAATTAAGACCGGTGAAATGGCCAGTGGTTCAAAAGGCATTGATTATGTAAATCCACCATTCGAGTTACTTGATTTTCTTAAAGAAATATGCGATAAAAATAATTTTCAATCTGTGGCCATTGATATTTTCGAACATCCTCAAAGAGGATATTTGGTTAACGAGATACAAACTATTTTTGGACACGTACAAACCCACATTCTCGAAGTAAACGGCAAACCCGGACGTTACCTTCATCAAAATAATCAATGGATTTTTGAAGAAGGGAACTTCAATACGAATGAATCTTACGATCTCCGCCTTGAGACCGCATTAAAACTATACGGTGGTTAACTATTTTGCAAAAAATTTTAATTCTCGTTCCTGCTGCAACCGCTCGTGGTGGTATAACAAATTATTATCAAGTTCTAAAAGAATACCTACCTTCGTCAACCGAATACTTTGAACGTGGGGCGAGAACTTGGCCAATTCGAAATGGTTTTTTCTCGGAACTTATTAGAGCTTGGCGCGATTACAAAGTTTTTAAAGAAAGATTAAATGAAGAGGATGTTGATCTTGTACAGACTACAACTTCATTAGGAATAAGAACAACAATAAGAGATGGTCTGTTTATCAGATATGCAAAAAGGAAGAAGATAAAAGCTATTGTATTTTTCAGGGGTTGGGATGATACTGTAGAGAATATAATTCAGAATAAATATCTATCACTATTTAAGTATTTCTTTTTCCCTTCGGATGCTGTAATAACCTTATCTAATAGGTCGAAAGAAAAGTTAATTTCTTGGGGATATAAAAAGGAAATTTATTTAGAAACTACTCTTGTCGATAAAAAATTATTATCCGGATTTACTGAAAAATTGATTATAACAAAGAACAGTCAACTATTTGAAACGAAAAAAGTTAAGTTGCTTTTTATATCAAGAATCGAAAAGAGAAAAGGAATTTATGAACTTCTTGACGCTTTCCAAGAAATTCAACAAAATAGATTAAATAATTTTCAGTTCAACCTTGATATTGGCGGTGACGGTTTTGAGTTAGAAAATATTAAAAAGATGATCAGAGATGAAGATATTGAAAATGTTTCTGTTCATGGTTTTGTTTCGGGAGATAAGAAAAAGGAATTATTTAAAGAGGCAAATATTTTCATTTTCCCGTCTTATGGTGAAGGTATGCCGAACGCTGTTTTAGAGGCAATGGGTTTTGGTTTGCCTGTAATCACCACTGAAGTTGGTGGGCTTAAAGATTTTTTTGTAGAAAAACAAAATGGTTATTTTGTGAGAATTGCTAATAAGTCGGATCTAATTAAAACTTTAGGTTCGTTAATAAGTGATCAAGAGCGATTTATAAGAATATCTAAAAATAATTATAAAATGGCGGAATCTAATTTCAGATCGGATGTTGTAGCAGAAAGATTAAATATAATTTTTGAACAAATATTAAATAAAGAAAAATAATATGGATCAACTTACTCAGGAGCTAAAATCCGGACATATGGAAATTTCTGAAGTTCCTTTTCCTATTTTAGGAAATGGTCAGATTTTAGTTAGAAATCACTATTCGGTTATAAGCGCAGGAACAGAAAGTAAAACAGTATCTGATGCAAGAAAAGGTTATTTAGCTAAAGCTAAATCGCGTCAAAAGGAAGTTAAGATGGTTATCGATATGATAAAGTCTGAAGGTTTAAAGAAGACTTATGATGTAGTAATGAATAAACTGGAAGCTTTATCACCACTCGGTTACAGTTGTGCCGGTGAAGTAATAGCAGTCAGTAATGATATCAGTGACATTAAAGTTGGCGAATATGTTGCTTGCGGTGGCGCGGGTGCATATCATGCAGAAGTTGTAGCGGTTAATCGTAATCTATCTGTTAAAGTTCCTAAAACTGTGGATCTTAAATCTGCATCTTTTACAACTATTGCATCAATCGCTATTCAGGGAATTAGGCAAGCTGATCTTCGGTTCGGTGAAAATTGCACTGTTATTGGTCTTGGTTTAATCGGTTTACTCACCATAAAATTATTGAGAGCTGCAGGCATCAAAGCTATTGGGGTTGATATCAGCGAAGTGCAAGTTGAAAAAGCCGGTCAAATAGGTGCTGATCTTTCTTTAGTTCGAAATACAGAAGGAATTGTACAGCAAATACAAGATTTTACGGATGGACATGGAACCGATGCTGTTATAATTACTGCCGGTTCAAGTTCACTTGATCCTGTTGAATTTGCAGGAGAAATAACACGCAAAAAAGGTAAAGTTGTAATAGTTGGTGCTGTACCCACCGGCTTTTCTAGACCAAATTATTATAAGAAGGAACTCGATTTAAGGATGTCCTCCTCTTACGGTCCTGGGAGATATGATGCGGATTATGAAGAAAAAGGATTTGACTATCCAATTGGTTATGTCCGCTTCACAGAAAATCGCAATATGCAAACCTTCGTTGATTTGTTGGCATCAAAAAAGTTGGATATAAGCGCATTAATTACTCACACTTTTGATTTTGAAGAAGCCCCTGATGCTTATGATTTAATATTAAAACGAAGTGAACCTCTGATTGGTGTTGTTCTTAAATACGATTCCAATAAAAATCTTGAAAGGGTAGTAAGATTAAGGGAAAATAAACCTTCTCAAAACAATTCGTTAAATATTAGTTTTATCGGTGCAGGTAACTTTGCCCAAAACGCCATTCTTCCAAGAATCAAAAGTAAGTGTAAATTTAAAGGAATAGTAACACACGAAGGAAACTCATCAAGATATGTGGCTGACAAATATGGTTTTGAATATTGTACAAATGATCCAAAGGAAATTTTAGAAGATAAAAATACCGGAACAGTATTTATTGTAACCAGGCATAATACACATGCTGAATATTCTATTGAAGCGCTAAAAAATAATAAAAATGTGTATGTAGAGAAACCCCTGGCACTAACTTTAGGTGAATTGAATGAGATTAAGAACATATATGAAAACTCAAAAGTAGGTTTAATGTTAGGTTTTAATCGCCGATTCTCTCCATTAACAACAAAACTAATTAATTTCTTTGATGCTAGTTCAAAAAAAGCTATTAATATTAGAGTAAATGCCGGTATTGTTCCACCGGATCATTGGGTTCATGATCCGGCTGTTGGCGGAGGTAGAATTATTGGGGAGGTTTGTCACTTTATTGACTTAGCTTATTTTATCGCGAGTTCAAAAGTTTTGTCAGTTCACAGCACTGTTCTTAATTCTAAACCCACACTGAATGATACCGTATCAATTAACTTGACTTTTGAAAATGGTAGCATTGCAAATATCAGTTATTTCTCTAATGGTAATAAAAATGTCCCAAAAGAAAGAATAGAAGTATTTTCTAATGGGTCCGTGGCAGTTATTGATGATTTTAAGATAATGGAAACTTTTTCCAATAATAATAAAGAAAAGTTTAAATTGAAAAGTCAAGATAAAGGACATTCAATACAATTTGATAAAATATTAGCAGCATTAGAAAATGAATCAGAGTTTCCAATTTCTTTCGATGAAATCTATCACAGTTCTTTTGTTACTCTTGAATCAATTCGTTCGATTAAAGAAAGAAGATTAATTGAAATACAATAATAACCTCGAAAAATCATTAACTAAATTACATACGTATTGTAATGCGCAGGGTTACAAAGGTTATGATCCATACGATACTCTTAACTCTTTCTTCCCCTTTAGTAAATTAGGAAGTTCTATTCCGGTTTATGCTATTCAAGTTCAAAAGCGAAATCCGGTAAATATTCGTCCATTGCTCGGTATTAAAAAGGATTATAACCCAAAAGGGCTCGGTTTGTTTTTGAAGGCTTATTCGATTCTTTATCAAATCTATGGCGACGAAAAATACTTAAAACAATGCAATGAATTATACAATACCTTAATTGATCTTACTAGTAAAGGCTATAGCGGCGCTTGTTGGGGATACAATTTTGATTGGGCAAGTCCGGGTAGCTATTTACCGAGGTATACTCCTTCCGTAGTTGTTACTTCCTTTGTAGTCGATGGTTTAATCGAGTATTATAAAATAGATCCTTCAACTCAAATAAAAGAAACAATAATTAGTAGCGGTAACTATATTATAAATGATTTACCGATTACTAAACTTGAGAACGGTATTTGCTTTGCATATACGGAAAAGTCGAAGGGGTGCTGTTATAATGCTAGTTTGCTAGGTGTGGAAACGTTAGCTAAAATTTATTCAATTAACAAAAATAGCAGCCTTTTAGACCAGGCACGAAGTGCAGTTAATTATGTATTGACACAGCAGAAACCGGATGGAAGCTGGTATTATAGCATTGATTTTAAGACCGGAAAGGAAAGAAGACAAATTGATTTCCATCAAGGTTTTGTGCTAATGTCATTAGAAAATTATATGCGATACTCTGGAGATTATGATTCCAAAATTATTAGTGCTTTAAAAAAGGGGCTTGAATTTTACCGTAATGAACAATTCAAAGAAAATGGAGTTTCTAAATGGCGTCTGCCTAAAGAATACCCGATTGATATTCATAATCAAGCCCAAGGAATTATTACATTTGCTGAATTGAGCAAATATAGTAACGAATATCTTCAGTTCGCAGAAACAATCGCTGAATGGTCAATCAAAAATATGCAAGACGCTGAAGGTTACTTCTATTACAGAAATTATCGGTTCTATAAAAATAAAATCCCATTTATGAGGTGGGGTCAAGATTGGATGCTGTTGGCCTTAGCGACTCTTTTAAAGAAAAAACATGAAAATGAAAATTAAGAAACCCGGTGCAGTAGTTATCGAAGGTCACGTCCAAGGTCTTTCAAATGTCCGTTCACTTGGCGAAAAGGGAATACCTGTTATAGTAATTGATAAAACAAACTGCATAGCCCGTTATTCAAAATATTGTAAAGGATTTTTCAAGTGTCCCGATTTCAATTCAGATGAGTTTACGCCCTTCTTAATTGATCTATGTAAAAAAGAAAATCTACAAGATTGGGTTTTAATACCAAGCAACGACCACGCAGTAAAAAATATTTCACAAAATAAAACCGAACTTGAGAAATATTATAAAATTATCACAGACGATTATTCGATTATATCAAAAATATATAATAAAAAAGAACTTCTTAATTTGGCAGAAGGTGTTAATGTTCCAATACCAAAAACTTATTATCCTGCTGATTCTTCACTAGTTGATTTTTATCTGAGTTTTCCGGTTATAGTTAAAGGAATAGAGGGACTGACATTTTATAAAACATTGGGGAAGAAAGTATTTGTAACTGAAAACAAAGAAGAATTGATCGGGGCTCTTAAAAAAATTGAAATGAAGATTCCATTAAATAATGTCTTTATTCAAGAAATAATAAGGCGTGAGGAAAATTCTTATGTCTGTTCATTTACATCTTTTTCAGTTAATGGGGAAATAAAATCCTTTTGGATTGGGGAAAAGGTGAGAGAACATCCTTCGGAATTTGGTACTGCAACTTTTACAAGAAGTATTCCGGTTAACGAAACTCTTGAATTAAGTAAAAAATTATTGAGTGAATTAAATTATACCGGCGTTTGTGAAATTGAATTCATAAAAGATTCTTTTGATGATACTTATAAATTAATTGAAATTAATGCCCGTACTTGGCTTTGGGTAGGTTTAGCTAAGGAATGTGGAATAGATTACGCGTGGTATATATATGCCTATCTTAATAATATTGAAATTAATTATCCTAAAGATTACAAAACCAATTTTGCTTGGTCAAATTTTTGGGTTGATATTATTTTTACTACCAAAGACATTATTATAGACGGTAAAGATTTTAAGGAGCTTTCAACAATATTTGAGAATAATACTATCCAATCGGTTATTTCAAAGAAAGATTTCAAGCCTTTTCTTATGATGACCTTATTATTACCTTACATTTTTATTAAAAGAATATGATTCAGTATTATAATCCCCATTTTACATTTTCGACTATCTTTAAGTCACTTTTTGAAAAAAATGCAGAGCAAAAAATAATTGATCATTTTAAAGAGTACACCGGAAAAAATTTTATCCTAGTAACGGGTTCATGTCGACAAGCACTTTATCTATCATATATTTCAGCTGGTATTGAAAATAAAAATGTCGCTACTTCACCTCTAACATGTTTTTCGGCTATTCAGCCAATTTTGTTGGCCCATAATAAAATTGAATTTATTGATATTGAGCTTTCTTCTTTAAATATGGACTTAACTCATTTAGATGAAGAAGTGTTGGGAAAAATTGATGCAGTTCAGTTCATACACCATGGTGGAATTCCTATAGATTATTTAAAACGAAAAGAAGAAATTAAAACAAAAGGTGTTTTAATTATTGAAGACTGTGCTCAGGCTTATGGTGCTAAATATCAAGGTAAAAATGTAGGTAGTGAAGCTGATATTGCATGTTATTCGTTAATAAAGAATTTATATGGTATAAGTGGTGGAATTTTAGCAACTGATAGTGAACAAATTTATATAGCTGCAAAAAAATATTTGCAAGAGTATAAACAAGTTGATCTTAAATTAATATATTTTAGACTATTGCGAAATCTATTTGAAACTTATCGAAGAAATATATTTATTAATTCACTTTATCATTTATTGATGAAATTGCGACCTCAATCTGATAATAATTATTCTATTAAGGCGGATGAGAATAATTATGTCCGTTCTACTAAATTTGTGATTAAATTGAATTCAGTCCAATTGAAAAAAGAAAAAAAAATAAACGATAAAATCAAAAGTGAAATAATTCACACCGCCCACTTACTCCAAAAAAATGAAATAATTTCTAATAATCATTTTGATGATAATTGCTCATTTACTAAATTTTTCATTTTTAATGAAAATATAAGTACTTCTGAATTTATAAAAAAATTTGAATCTATTGGAATAGAATTGAAACATTTAGAAAATAAATATGGCTCAAATTACCAAAAAAGGTTTGATAAACTCATGCAGTTTAAAGAATCATTCACATTTAGAAATTGCAGTGTTTACTATAAAGTTCATGATTCCATTGTGGCTCTTCCTACTTCAGTGCCAAGCAATTATTTAAATAAGTATTATCTTTGTCTGGAAAAGCATCTATTATGAAAAAAGTTTGGATCGATATTACAAATGTGCCCCATGTTAATTTTCTTTTACCTATAATAAACCATTTTAGAAAAAAAGTAGAATTTATTTTTACAGTAAGAGATTTTGCTGAAACAAAGAGTCTGTTTGAGAATAAGATATCTTATGAATATAGATTAATAGGGGATCATCGAGGTAAGAGTAAATTATTTAAAGTATTCGGCATGATTAATCGTACTTTTGAACTTTATAAAGAAATTCCGGTATTTGATATTAAAATATCAGTCGGTGGCGACGCTTCAAATTATGTCGCAAAAATAAAAAATAAAAAGTCAATAACATTTGATGATAATGATAAGGCCCCGAATTGGCGTTATAGTAAATTTACAGACTATGCTTTTTGGCCAAAAGCGATACCCATAAATAAGCTTATTAAGCAAGGATTTAAAAACAATAAAATTTATCAGTACGATGGGCTTAAAGAACACTTTTATATTGCCGATTATAAACCTAGCCCCCAATTTAAAAGCAAGATACCCTTTGATAACTATATAGTAGTAAGACCGGAAAATATTAATGCAAATTACGTATCTTCTTCATTATCCATTACTCAAAAATTGGTTGATAAATTAATTAGTAACGGCTATAACATAATCTATTTGCCCCGGTATAAACACGATTTGGGCTACGTAAAAAAAAATGATGCCATCTTCATCCCCGATGGACCATTAAGTGGCTTAGACCTTTGTTATTATTCTAGTGCCGTTTTATCTGGTGCGGGTACTTTAACAAGAGAGGCTGCTTGTCTAGGAAAGCCAGCAATTTCTTTTTATGCAGGGCGGGAATTATTAACCGTGGATCAATATTTGATTAATGAAGATAAATTGTTTCATTCTCGTGATGTTGATGAAATTGTAACAAAACTTGATAATGTTAAATCGTCAGAAGCAGATTTAGAAAAACCCAAAAGAGTAAAGATAGAAATCATTTCTAAACTGGAAGAATTAATTTTTAACTTATAGTCTATGGATTTTACACAAACCACTTACAAAAATCTTTTAGAAACACTCAGTGCGAAAAAATATAGTTTTCACACTTTTCAAGAATACCTCCATTCTCACAAGCAATCATCCAATAATTCTGTAATACTTCTTCGTCACGATGTAGATCGTCTCCCTAATAACTCATTAAACTTAGCGATACTTGAAAACTCGCACGGTATAAATGGTTCATATTATTTCCGTGTTGTTCCCGAAAGTTACGAATTAGATATAATGCAAAAAATTGCAAATATGGGGCATGAAATAGGTTATCATTACGAAGATGTGGACTTAGTAATTAAGAATAGTGGATTAACAATAAAAAATGAAAATGATAGAGAAAAGCTTATTGATTTAGCATATGAGAGTTTTAGTAAAAATTTAGAAATGTTGAGAAAGAATTTCAATATTAAAACTATTTGTATGCATGGATCACCAAGAGCTAAATATGATAATAAAATTATCTGGGAAAAATATAGTTACAAGGACTTAGGAATTCTGGGAGAGCCATACTTCGATATTGATTTTAATGAGTTCGCGTATTTTACGGACACAGGGCGAAGATGGAACGGGCATAAGGTGAGTATTAGGGATAAAGTTGATTCAAAATATAAATTTGATCTCAAAACAACTCAGGAAATTATTGATAATATTGATCAACTTCCAAATAAAATTATGTTTACAATACACCCGGAAAGATGGCATGATAAACCTCTTCCGTGGATGAAAGAGCTTGTTTTGCAAAATGTTAAAAATGTAGTTAAACGTGGGTTGCTGGTGGTTAGAGGTTAATAAAGGGTTAGAGTATAGTGGTTAGAGGTGAGATGTTAGCTGTCTATAAGTTAATTTAATAGAAAATGATAAAGAGTTTTAAGAGTATATATCCTTATCTGATAATAGATTTTGTGATCTATTCGGGGACGTTTATCGTCCTTTTTTTTACTCTTGAAAGAAATCTTGAATGGGAAGAGATTTATCTTACTTACTTTATTCCTTTTCTGCTCTCCGGTGGGGTTGCATCTGTTATTACACGGAAGTTTTCGTTTGGGGAGAATGATTATTCGCCGACAAGATTTTATTATTCTTTCATTCTTATGCTGGGTCTCCTCTCTGCGTATTCCTTCTTTGTTAAGTCGATCGAGGTGCCGCGGTTTATTCTTTTAAGTTCTCTCCTGGTTTCACTGCTTTTGGAACTTCTATGGATTAGGGTATTTATTGCACCAAGCGGTTTGTTTGTAAGACAATCAAGAACTTTTCCTTCTTTAAAGATTTTCTTATTCTACTTTCTTCTCCTTAATCTCTCCTTTTATGCTTTCTTCCTTGAACACCTGAGTACGAAGTTCCTCGGGCTTCAACATCTCTACCTCGCAGGTGTCTATGTCTCCTGGTTTGTTTCAGGTAAGCTTACTTTTAACTTTTCCATTAGTAAATCCACGGGATACTGGAGGTTTATCTGGAGTCATATAAAGTCTTATATCCTTCTCTCCGCCATGGCTTTGTTTCTCCTTTTTATTCTGAAGTTTAATAGTGCCACAAATTTTGCTGCTGTGGAAGGGATTATTATTTATAATCTTGTGGCATTCTTAGTGACTTCTTATTACTTCTTAAGTAAAATTCAGAGTGAAACGGATGAGGTGGCACCGAGTGTGTTTAAGGCACCGGTGCTTAATATTGAGGAGATGGAGGGGAAGCTTTCGGGGAAGGGGAAATACTCCTTGAAAACAGGTTTAGGGGTTGATAGGTTGAGCCCGGTGGAATATGCTTCGCATTCCACGGGCCAGGGTTTAGGGGTTAGTGGGTTAGGGGTTAGAGGGGAGGGGGAAAGCCAGGTGGAGAGGAAGCTACGGGATGTGTATCTGAAATCGAATCCGGAGATTTTTGAGAGACTATCCCATAAGCTGGATCTGAATTGTATCGATATTACACAAATGGTGGTCCAACGTAGCCGGGATGAGTTTAACGTGGAAGTCCTACCGGAGGATTCGCTTCACTTGTTTATGAATCTTCATGAACTGAATGATATCCGAAGATTAAATGCATACTTGATAACAGTAAATAAAAGACTGGTTGACGGGGGGGTTTTTGTCGGCAGGGTTGAACCTATTATGAACCGGTATAAACGGTTTATTCAAAAATACCCGACTCTGATTGGAAGAATTTTCTATTTTTTTGATTTTGTTTGGCGGAGGGTTGTCCCTAAAATACCGGTAATACAGAAGTTTTATTTCGGAATTACACGGGGGAAAAACCGCGCACTCTCTTTTGCGGAATCACTCGGGAGATTATATTACTGCGGGTTCCGGGTTTTTGATGTTAATGAGATTGACAATTATGTCTATTTCATTGCCATCAAATCAAAGAATCCATCGACAGATAAAAATCCTTCTTACGGTCCACTTTTTAAGATGAAAAGAATCGGGAAAAACGGGAAGGAGATTTTTGTTTATAAGGTAAGAACTATGCACCCGTATTCGGAATACCTTCAGAAGTTTGTCTATGACTTGAATGAACTTGAGGCGGGTGGGAAACTTAAGAATGATTTCAGAATCAGTTACTGGGGAACGGTTTTCAGAAAATTGTGGATAGATGAACTGCCAATGTTTATTAATTTTTTTAAGGGGGACCTTAAGTTAGTGGGAGTGAGACCGCTCTCGAAGCATTATCTTAGTCTCTATGATGAAAGACTAAAGAATAAAAGATTAAAATACAAACCGGGATTGGTGCCGCCGTTTTATGCGGATATGCCTAAGACGCTGGAGGAGATTCAGGCGTCCGAGTGGAAATACCTGGAGGAGTATGAGAAACATCCGTTTGCTACGGATTTTAAGTATTTTTGGAGGGCGTTTTATAATATTGTGGTTAAAAAAGCTAGAAGCGCATAAATCATGAGAAAAAGAGTTTCTCGCAGATTACGCAGAATAACGCAGAGAAATTCAGCGGAATTCAGCGATGCGACGGGTCGTACTGCGAGAAATTGTCTTTCTCGCAGAATATGCAGATTACCGCAGAATAAAACATGGAAAAACCGGAGAATAAAATATCTTATGATGTAAGGGGAGCTATCTTCAAAGTGTATCAAAACTTGGGACCAGGTTTACTGGAATCGGTCTATGAGGCTGCTCTTGCATATGAGTTGAAGAAAATTGGACATAATGTGAAAACTCAAATTGCTCTTCCTGTTAAGTATGAAAATGAATATTTGGAATTGGGCTTTAGGTTAGATTTACTTGTTGATGATTTGGTAATCGTTGAAATAAAATCTGTAGAATCTCTCGCTCCGGTGCACCATAAACAGCTACTTACCTATCTCAAACTTACAGGTCTAAGATTAGGTTTGTTGGTTAACTTTAATACGGACGATATTAATAAAGCTATTGTGAGAATCGTAAATAATTTATGAGGGGAAGTTTCTCGCGGAATTCGCTGATGACCGCAGAGAAATTCAGCAAGAAATTGTCTCTCTCCCAGAATACGCAGAAAAACGCGTTGTTGATTTTTTCAACACTCATTTCCTGCTTAACCCTCCCCAAGTGCTAAAGATACCAAATTTTTTACCCCATTTTCTTAGTTCACTCCTTCGCTCCTCCTTCGGTCTAACTTCGATCACCTATGCCTTAAAGGGCACAAATAAATACCCTAAAATCTATTCTCCGGGAACTGTTGAGTATTTCCACACTCGCTGAGGTTGGAAGATGAGAAATATATTGCTAACTGATAATAGAAAACAGTTTCTCGCAGATACCGCAGAATAACGCAGAAAAATTTCTTGCAGTACTACACAGTCGGATAGCAGAATAAGGTAGTCAATGGATTAATGTAAATACCAGAAATGATTTATGCTGAATAATAAAACTATTGCCGTGGTTGTGCCGGCATTTAATGAGGAAAAACAGATTTCGTTTGTTATTGAAACTGTCCCTGTTTTTGTGGACAGGATTGTTGTTGTTAATGATGGTTCAACTGATAAAACGGAAGAGGTTGTTAAAAAGCTTTGTGTTTCAAAGCTTAATGATTCTTTATTCCCCATTACTGAATTAAAAGCTGTTCCGAAAAACAGGTTTAATGAATCGGAGTCTGTTCTTTTTGATTTGAATATAATTGAGAAAAAATACTTTGCTCCTTCTGAAGTGATTAATAAAGACGAAAGTAATGACAGGATAATTTTAATTAATCACTCTAAAAATTCGGGGGTGGGTGCTGCTGTGGCAACGGGATATAAATGGTGTAAGGATCATAATATTGACTGTGTGGTGAAAATTGACGGGGATGGGCAAATGGATCCAAGTGAACTAATAAATATTTGCAGCCCGATTATCTATGATGAGGTGGATTATGTGAAGGGAAACAGATTATTGCACGCTAGTTCATCTGTTTTTATTCCGAAAGTAAGATTAATTGGTAATTCTATTCTTTCGATCCTTACTAAAATAGCATCGGGTTACTGGCGTGTTTCTGATACTCAAACTGCTTACACGGCAATTTCAAAATCCGCTATTAATTCTATACGGCTATATGAGATATATAATTCATACGGATATCCTAATGATATTCTCGTGAAACTGAATATATGTAATTCGACTATCCGGGAGATTCAGATAAAACCTGTTTACGGGATTGGGGAAAAATCCAAGATGAAAATCGGAAAAGTAATTCCATCACTTGCTCTTTTGCTTTTTAAGGGGTTCTTTAAGCGGATATGGGGGAAGTATTTTATTAAGGATTTTCATCCTTTGTTTATTTTATATCATCTTTCTTTTGTTCTTTTTATTTTATGTATTCCTTTTGGAATTAATATTATTAAGTATTTAACGGGTGAAATAACCGGGGATAAACCAATTCTTAATTCGCTGATGTTTATGTTCCTGTTTATAAGCGCTTTTCAATCTTTGTTGTTTGCTATGTGGATGGATATTCAGGATAATGAGAGACTGTACAAGTAGGGGGGGGAGTCCAGTGAAATATGCTTCGCATTTCACGGACCAGGGGAAATTTCGAAAGTGGGAAGAAGTTTATTAGTTGATGAGGAAAAAAGGAAAAGGTGAAGGTAGAGGTTGAGAAAATCTGAGGACGGAAGCCACAACCACAGTACGACGCGCAGGGGGAAGGGGGGGAGAAGTTTATTTGTTTATTAGTTGATAAAACAGTTTAGAGTTTAGGGGGGAGAGGTTAGGAAAAGGATCAGAAGTAAACACGCGAAGTATAATACGAGAAATCCGATTAGCGGGTTTCTTGTGAGAAATTTTCAAAGGAAAATTGCAAAAATCATCAGCAACCTGGAGTTTAATTCGATACTGGATATCGGGTGCGGAGAAGGTTTCTTATTGTCGTCTATGGCTCCTTATATAAAGGGGAAAAGATGCTGCGCAATTGATATTGATGAGAATGAAGTCAGAGACGCGTCCCATAATTTGCCTTTTTGTGAGTTGAAACAGGGATCGGCGTATGAAATCCCCTATGAAACCGGGTCTTTTGAACTTGTGATGTGTACTGAAGTACTTGAGCATCTCGAAAAGCCGGATCTTGCACTGAAAGAAATTTCCAGAGTTTCAAGTAAGTTTGTCCTGTTTAGTGTGCCTGATGAACCTCTTTGGAGAATTCTAAATTTAGCCAGACTTGCATATCCGGATAGTTGGGGGAATACTCCGGGGCATATTAATCATTGGTCATCTGCCGGGTTTTGTAAATTTATAGGTTCGGAATTTCAACTCATTAAAGTGATAAAGCCACTTCCCTGGATTGTTATATTAGCCGGAAAATGAATTCAAAACTAATCGCTAAATACTGGCTGGATATATTTATATATCTGTCCCTTATCCTTTTGATATATTATCTTCTTGAAGCCGACATATTATTTTTCCCCAGGTTATATTCGGCAAGCAGTCTTTTTTTATCTGTAATACTACTAATAGCAGGTTTTCTTTCAGAGATGTACGCATGGTATTATTTATTAAAAGAATATGGGATTAAACCAAGACCGATAACAATATTTATAGGCAGCGGGACTGCGATTTTGGGTAAATACATTCCTGGGAAAGTATGGACGGTGTTAGGGAGAGCAAAGGTGGTTGCCGGGGAAGTGAATAAGGGGGTAACTGAAATATCCTTTATTTCATTTGAGTCGCAAATTATTTTTATTTGGGCGGGGCTTTTTATAAGTTTAATCGGTTCCCTGCTGGGCGGAATAAAGACGGAATATATGGTTATAGTTTTAGTCGCATGGCTTATTTTAACGATAATTATTTTTTCGGACAGATATAAAGGAGTTGTTGAAAAACTTATTACAAAAATCTTCAGGAAGGAATTTGTTATTCCTAAGATTACTTACAAAAAAGGGAAAGTGATTTTAGTACATGCTCTTCCCTGGGTGATATGGTCGACCGGATTTTATTTTGTGTCCTTAGCGATATTGCCTTATGCCCCATCCTTTCTTATATCGTTTGCTTTCGTAATATCGGCGACATTTGGGATAATTGCACTCTTTTCTCCGGGGGGACTTGGTGTGAGGGAGGGGATAATAACCGGTTACATGGTAATGTCAGGCCTTGATTTACCGGCTGCTGTGACGATATCCCTCTTTTCCCGAGTTTGGTTTCTGGCTGGAGAGTTGGTCATTTTTTTAACGGGGGTGACCTTATATAGAACAGGGAAAAAGAATGGATAACTCTGTCATAAAAAATCTCGCTAAGAATAAACTCTGTTTATTACTCGCCATTCATTATTTGGTAATTGGGGGAGTAGTATTAGCAGCATATCTGTATAATTATAATATGAAGTCTCTGTTATTATTAGATGACGGATATTATAATCTGGCGGGGAAATTATTTTATGGTGATTCTATTCTGCATAGCCGGTTAAGTATTGGAATGCCCGTTCTGTTTTCCTCTCTCTACTTCTTCCCGGAAACATTACAGCCGTTTATCCGGCTAATAATAACCCTGCTTTTTTCCACAGGGATAATTGTTTTGACATATAAAATTGCCGAAAACTATTTATCCGGCGAATCACTTTTTGCAGGTTCATTGATTTTTATTTTGAATCCGGTTTTTGTTCACTGGACGGTACGAAGTTTCCCGGACATTTATATAGCTTTTTTCCTGACTCTCTTTACTTTTGCGATTCTGAAATTACCGGAAGGATTCAGTTCGAAGTATTTTCTGATAGCGGTAATTTCTTTTGTGACCGGTGTTTTCTTTAAACCGTCAATGCTGATAATTCCCTTTGCGCTGTTAGTCTATTTTATTTTTCGGAAAAATAAAAGGATGACCCTTATAGCCGTAATTTTATGTTTTATATCGGCAGGGAGTTTTGGACTTTATAATAAGATGACAAAACCGATTTACACCGGCGAAAAGGAAGTTGAAGTATCAGCATACTACGGTGAACTTCAACTGATATCGAGTTCGCTCTGGATAAACTGGGTCACGAAAACGAATCAATATTTTAAGCCAACAAAAACGCCATATGAAATTCCGGGAAATATTGATGAGATATTTCCACCGAATGAAAAATGGCTATATAAAAATATTCATCCACAGCGGCAGATATATGATGCGGCGGAGAGATATGCAATTAATTACTTTGCAAGGAATCCCGGGGGGAATGTTGTGACGTTAAATTTTAGTTTCATTTTGGAGTACCCGGATCTTGTTTTTAAGAAACTGGTGTTAAGTCCTTTTTTCTTTTTGGGGATGTCCGCAAATCCTTTTGAAGGGCTTGTTAAGTTAGTTTACAGTTTGTTTTTCATTCTGTTGGGTCTTTGGGGAATAAAGAAAATGTATAGTGAGAAGAATAAAATCAGTTTTGATACTATCCTGGTAATTATTCTCGGTTACAGTCTTTTATTTATCTTAACACACTCTATGAACAGATATTCAATGCCGATAATTCCCCTGGCTACTGTGTGGGGAGGGGTGGTTTGGAGGGGGGGAATCCGACGCAGCCGGGGAAGGTTGGAAGAGAGGAAGTTAGGACGGTGAGAAGATAGGAAGGTTGGATGATTGGTTGATTGGATGATTGGAAAAATGTAAAGTGAATTGTAGAAACGATTCAATTATCTTTACCTCTTCCTCTGCCTTTACCTTTAAAACTTAGGGGGATGATTGTTGTTTGTTAAGGAATATCCGAGACCAAGAAATAATATTGCATTCGAAGGGATGTCTTTCGAAAAAAAAGCAAGCCATAGGGCTGTGAGAAAAAAGATTAATGTAAGATAGCTGTGTTTGTATGTGTGTTTTATGATCAGATATAATATCCACCCAAATAAAGCTAATCCGACGACACCTAATTCCAGCAGAAATTCTAATATAATATTGTGGGGATACTTAAGCATGGTGGTCGGATAATCTTCATAATCCGAATTAAATCCTCCGAAGCCAATGCCTACAAGGGGTGATTCAACAAATCTTTTTACAGATACCTCAAAACCAACGATTCGGGCTGACGATGAACCATCCCCTTTTATTTCAAATTCATTGGAGGGGACTAAACTTGAGATTCTTTGTGAAACAGCTTCATTCCTGATCAGCATTGTCCCGCCAAAAATTCCCACTGCTATTAAGCCAAAAACAAGTAACAAACCGGCAGGTTTCATTTCTTTTCTGATATAAGCAACAATTAAAATTACCGGAACAAAAATAATCATTCCAAGGATAGCAGCCCGCAAACTGGATAAAGTTATTCCAAGGCTTAAGAAGAATATTGAAATAAGAAGCAATAGCCTTCTTTGGGGGAAACGGTTATTTATATAATAAGCAATTGCAATAATTAAAAGGAGAATCTGAAACCGTCCAAGCGTAACATGACTCCAGCGTGAGACGTTAAACTGATATATTGTTTCCGGTTTTATGGGATTCAGAATAATTATGGAGAGGGATGTGACAATGCTCCAGAAGATTACTGAGTTTAGAAATATGGACTCTAATGAGGGACAGCACAGAGAATCCTTTAATGGGAAAAAAGATGCAGGGGGGTCGTCAGGTTTACTCCTAGCTGAATTTTGTATTAACCGGAGTCCGAGAAAGAAAAGAATTATCAGCGGAATAGTGTTAGTCGCCAGTTGAATCCATTTAAGCAATCCGTAAGTTTTATTATCTGACCAGGTAATCGAAAGGAGGGGAATAATGATGAGGAGAAGGAGCAGGATAATTGGTGAAGTTGTGTGGGGCGGATGGGGAAGAAGGGATTGAATGCTGACGTTATATTTTTTGAGCGGCAGAATAAAAAAGAAGGCGGTTATTACAACTGAGATAATTTTCAGAGCAATTGCCGGAATGTTAGAATTAGAAACAGAAGAAACGACTACTGCAAATATAAAAAGATTGATTGTTAACAGTTGGAGCAAATGATTTTTCGAGAAAAGTCTCATTGAGTATAATAATATTATTTTTACGTTTAAGAAACAGATTAAGTATATTTGTATCTAAATTATGAATTAATTTGAGTATAAATTTAATGATTTTTAAGTAATAAAGAAAATTGTGAATTTTAAACTGTTCAACGTCAGAGACGTAAATTTCAGAGAATTATACAGAGGGAGTGCAGTAGCTTTAGGAGTGAAGCTTGGGGGCTTATTCCTGGGTTATGTCTTCTCACTGATAATTGCGAAATTTTACGGAGCCTCTGTTCTGGGAAACTTTCTTATTGGTGTTACTATTCTGAATTTTCTGGTGCTGCTCTCTTCGTTCGGAATGGAAACCACTATTGTAGCTTTTATAGCGAAGGCAAAGGCAATGGCGGACTTTACCGGTGTTAAAAGAGTTTTAAAAGAGATATACAGGATAGTAGTTCCGCTTTCAGTAATTTTGCTGGTGTTAGCATTTATCGCAATTAATTACTTTAAGTTTTACTTTGGAGAGCTTAATCCAACAGCGATAAGGGTGACGAATATTCTTTTAATAGCTGCTATCCCTTTTACTTTATTACGGATTCATACTAACTTTTTTAGAGGGCTTAAGAGAATTTTATTGTTCTCTGTGCTGAATTATCTTGCGTTGTACTCATTTTCAATTCTGTTTTTGTTGGTTGCTCCTTTTCTTATTGACTTTTCGGAAGACCTGCTTGCAGTTATTTACATATTAGCGATATTCTTATCCCTATTAGTTAGTATCTTTTTTGTTGTGAGAGAGATAAACGGATATCCGGAGAATGAGGCTAAGAGCTATAGGTTCCGCGAACAATTACCCAAGTACTCATATCCGATACTGATATCAGATCTTCTGAAAAACAGCCGTAACTGGATGGTACTCTTGCTGGTTGGATATCTAATGACAGAAAAGGATGTAGGGGTAATAGGCATTGCGCTAAAACTGACTTTTGCACCGTCACTTTTGATTAATGCGGTAAATTCGATAGCTATGCCGAAATTCAGCGAGCAGTTTTCCCTGAATAACATTGATGAGTTGAAAAAAACCCTGGCGGAATCCGCAAGAGTGATCTTCTGGAGTTCCTTCCCTATTCTGGTAGGTATATTTTTCTTCAGCAGTTTTATACTCAGGTTTTTAGGGAATGATTTTAATTTAGATTCTGTTCTAATATTAATCCTAATGACCGGTGTATTTTTTGAAGTGATATCCGGGTCTTCGTCATATTTTTTGCAGATGGTCGGGAAACAGAAGGTTAATACTATTTTTCTTTTCGGGTCAAATGTAATATTACTGGGGATGCTGATATTGCTTATTCCTGAATACGGAATTGCAGGAGCAGTGGTCTCGGTGAGTGTTTCGTTTATTCTTTATTCCGGTGCGCTGGTAATTTATGCAAAATATGTGATGGGTTTTAATACCTACTACTTCCCACTGAAGGGGAGAATGAAGAAAATGTTGAGGAGAAGGAAGGGTTAGCGGTTAGGGGGGAGAGGTTAGGGGTTGGAAAAAGTTTATTAGTTTAGAGACAAAAAGTTTAGTCCAAAGCGTCGGAGGAAGGTTAGGGGTTAGGGGGGAGAGGTTAGGGGTTGGAAAAAGTTTATTAGTTTATGAGACAAAAAGTTTAGTCCAAAGCGTCGGAGGAAGGTTAGGGGTTAGAGGGGAGAGGTTAGGGGTTGGAAAAAGTTGATAAGTTGATGAAACTGATGTTTGTTGAGGTGTTGATTTGTTAACTTAGTAGTTGATTCGTTAATTTAATAGTTGAATTTTTATGAGTAGATATTTTTTGTTTTTTGTTCTGGTTGTTTCTCTGAATGCTCAAACGGTGTTTGAGCCGATGGGGAATCGTGTTTACGGTTTCCTTGAGAGGATGAATCTGAAAGGGTACATAACTCTTAACGACGAGACTCGTCCTTTCCCGAGGAGAATGATAGCAGAAAAACTTGCTGAGATTAAAACCGTGCAGGGGAAATTAAACTCGGTTGAGAGGGATGAACTGGAATGGTTTTCGAAAGAGTTCTATCCGGAACTTACTTCTTTGGCGGTCATAATGACTGATTCTCCCAGGTTTTCGTCAGTATATCCTTCATTCAAAACCCCGGAAAATGACAGAATCCGTCTGCTTAGTTACCGTGATTCTCTATTCTCTTTTAACTTATCGCCACGAGGGGGATATGAATTGAAATATCGGGGAGATGAGCAGGGGCATTCAAGATGGTGGGGTCTGCGGATGTATGGAACGTATGATGATTACTTCAGTGCTTCTTTTGACTATATGGATAAGGGAGAGTATTTTATTACTGACCGGAAGAAAGAATTTTCACCTGAAACGAGTTTCTTTATAAATAATGCCGGTGCTTCGCGGATTGAGTACAGTGATATGCGAGGAGGTTTTACGCTTGACTGGAAATGGGGGACTCTCTCGCTTCAGAAGGATTATGTTAACTGGGGACACGGGGAGAACGGGCAACTCGTCCTTTCTTCTAATGCAGCTTCTTTTCCTCATATTTACCTGACTTTGCAACCTGCTGAATGGTTCCGGTTTTATTATATTCACGGTTTCCTGAACTCTCTCGTTATTGATTCTTCCGCGTCTTATTACAACCGCTGGGACAGCGAGAAGCCGTTTCTGCGTCAGGAATATGTGGGGAAATATTTTGCGGCGAATCAGTTTACGCTGACTCCCTATAATGGGGTGGATTTATCCTTAGGGAACATTTTTGTTTACAGCGGAAGACTGCGACCGGAGATGTTTATTCCGTTTATCTATTATAAGGTTATGGATCATAATACTGCCCGCGGGGCTGTGGATGACGGGAACGGGTTTTTATTTATTGATTTATCTGTGAAACATCCCAAGACATTTAAGTTCTATACTACTGTATTAATGGATGTTTTGGAAATGCGAGATCTGTTAAAGGGTATTTGGCATACTTCCTGGTTTGGTGTTACTTTCGGAGCAAAAAAAATAGATTTATTAATTCCTAATCTTGACGTTTCATTGGAATATACAAGACTTAACCCCTGGATCTATGAACATAAAGATGAAACAACAACTTATAAACATATTAATTTTAATCTGGGGCACTGGATTGGGCAGAATGCAGACAATATTAAGTTATCCCTTGATTATCTGCCCATATCAAGATTGAATATTAATTTATTTGCAGAGAATTTCAGGAAGGGGGGACTAAAGGATATAAACTGGGCTTATGAAAATGCGAAGGAAAAGCAGGACTTTCTTTATGCATCGGTACGGAGGGATTTCAGACTGGGATTTAAAGCGGGTTATGAGATTATACATGAGTTTTTCGGAGAGTTTGAGTACAGATATACTTCGGTAACGGATGAAGATCTCACACGGTCGCTTGATTTTCAGCTTGATTCGAAGCATAATTTTACGATCTCTTTGGGGTATGGATTCTGAGGAAAATGGTTTTTGAGTTTATGAGTTTATTAGTTGATGAGGAAAAAAGGTTCTCGCGGAATCCGCAGATGACCGCAGAATGTTTCAGCGAAATTCAGCGAGTTCAGCGAGAAATTATCTATCGCAGAATAAGAAGTTTATAAGTTTATTAGGAAAAATATGTTGAAAATAATATCTGTTGTGGGAGCGAGACCGAATTTTATGAAGGTGGCTCCGATTCATAAGGCATTTAATCAGCCTGAATTTCAGGGAATCGTTAAACATCTGATTTGTCATACGGGTCAGCATTACGATGAAAAGATGTCCAAAGTCTTCTTTGAAGATCTTGAGCTGCCGGTTCCGGATTTTTATCTTGGTGTGGGGAGTGGTTCTCATGCTGAACAGACTGCAAGGATAATGATTGAGTTTGAGAAGGTGCTCCTGAGTGAGAAGCCTGACCTGGTGCTTGTGGTCGGGGATGTTAATTCTACGATTGCGTGTACGTTGACTGCCGCAAAACTGCATATCAAGACTGCACATGTTGAAGCAGGCTTGCGAAGTTTCGACAGGACTATGCCGGAGGAGATTAATCGACTGCTGACGGACTCTATCTCCGATTATCTTTTCGTGACGGAAAAAAGCGGGATGGAGAATCTTAAGAGGGAAGGGGTGCCGGAGGAGAAGGTGTTTTTTGTGGGGAATTGTATGATTGATAGTCTGGTGAGTTACCTTCCTGAAGTAAAGGAAAAGGAAAAGGAAGAGGCTGAGAGGCTAAGAGATGAAGAGACGGAGAGTGGGAAGTATGTTCTGGTGACGCTTCATAGACCTTCTAATGTGGATAACAGGGAACAGTTATCAAAATTAATTTCGATTTTGAATGACCTGGCACAATTGAGGAAGGTTGTTTTTCCTGTACATCCGAGAACTAAAAAGAACTTGCATGATTTCGGGTTGTTAAAGGATGCTCAGCCAAATCTAATAATTACTCATCCTATTGGTTATATTGACTTTATTAGGTTAATTAAGAATGCTGAACTGGTCATGACTGACAGCGGGGGTATTCAGGAGGAAACTACATATCTGCAGGTTCAATGTATTACTCTCAGGGATAGTACTGAGCGACCTGTTACTGTAGAGATTGGGACTAATCAGTTGCTGGGGGAGGATCTGCAGGCGGCATACGAAGCGGCATTAAGGGTTCTGAATGGCGAAAAGAAGGTTGGGCGTATTCCGGATTTGTGGGATGGACATGCGGCGGAAAGGATAGCGGGGAAGTTAGTGGAGGAGTTTATTAGTTGATGAGCTTATGAGGAAAAAGGGGAATAGTTGATTTGTTAAATAATCTGTGAGAATCGGGTTTTAAGAAATCGGTGAGAATCGGTGGTTCAGAAAACCTGAAGACGGAAAACAGAGGACGGAAGACGGAAGCTATAACCATCCACGACCAGTCGGGACAGGCAGATTCACACGGATTACACACAGATTCTCACAGAGAAAGAAAAGGCGGAGAAGAAGTTTAGAGGGGAGAGTTTAGAGTTGAGGGGTTTAGGAGGAAAAAAGGTTCTCGCGGAATCCGCAGATGACCGCAGAATATTTCAGCGAAATTCAGCGAGTTCAGCGAGAAATTATCTCTCACAGAATCCGCAGTTTCGGCATAAGAGGAAAGTATGCAATTGCCGGAGGAATGGCTCAGTTTTAGACATGGATAGATTTAATTCAATTATCGGAAAATTTGGGTTAGAAGGGAAATATTCCTTATTTAAGGTGAGATTTTTATGAGTAATGAATATTTGATAAATTTATCAAAAACCAAATCTGTTTTTCATAAAAACAGCGCTAAGACACCTTATGAGGAAAAAGTAAAGATTATTATTCAACTTCAGAAATTGAGTGTTGAAATGCAGAGCAGAAATTCTAAAAGACCGGAACCTGATAAAATGAGATGCGTTTGGCAAATAGAGGATTTTTGAAAAGGTGGTTAGGAGGGGGGGGAAAAAGGATAAGGCGGAGGTAGAGGTTAAGAAAATCTGAAGACGGAAGACAGAAGCCACAACCACAGATTCACACGGATTATACACAGATTCACACGGAGAAGGATAAGGAGGGGAAATAGTTTATTAGTTTATAAGTTTATAAGTTTAGGGCGATACAGTTTAGAGTTTAGCTGAAAACAGAAGACGGAGGACAGAAAGACAATCCGACCCGTCGGATCACGGATCCCAACACGTCGGGACAGATTGAACGGAAAAACAGAAGTCATTTGTTGTCATTAGCTTCGCGTCATTTATAGTCATTAATGTAGTTGATTAGTTTATGAGTTTATCCCGCCCAGGACGGGACAGGTTAGTTGATGAGGCGGGATTTTCTTTCCATATAGTTGTCAAAATAGTCTTCGCAAAATTGCCTTTCTAAAAATGACCGATTCACTAATTCTTTTAATTCATTGTCTTTGTTCAGAAATGAATCAAGAATTTTTTCTGCCCGCTTCCTGTTAATACCTATCCGGAATGCAAATTCGAGAAAATCATTCCTTGTGTATTTGCTCCCTGCTTTGAAATCTGCACTTTCAAAATCATCTGCAAAAAGTTCCAGCGCCATATCACTTTCAGTCGGGGCATGAAAACGGGTTGACATCAAATCATAGAATGGTGTAAAACGGTACTCACCGGTAATCTTATCACGATATAGAGAAAAGTTTTTTAAGTGTGCATCGCCGTTTGAAAAGAGGTAATTAAATATTACTGCTCTGAAAAATTTTTCTATTTCAATAGGATAAGCGGCTATAAACTTTTTTGCAAACCGTGCAATTTCTTCATAACTGCTGTCGTATTTATAGTTCTCTCCAAAATTCTCCTCGCTTCTGTTCATAATTTGAGCAAAGTCTTCCTGAAGGATTCTTTCCCCTTTTTCATCAGTATCAAATCTTTTTGTCAGATACGCCGGCTCTCCGTCAGGGAAGAAGACCAGCGCACACCGGGCAGTATCAATCCCAAAAACTTGCAAAGCTATCTGCATGGTGAGATGTTCATTTGCCGGAATGATGTTTTTATGTAAGAGTATTCTCTCCGGTACCGGTTTTAATATATATTCTCCCCCTCGTTCTGTCATTTCTAATTTTCCGTTGCTAATTTTTAGTGAGTGTTTAAGCTGAAATCCGGAGATTGATATGCGGTTTTGTTTTTCTCTCTTGACTTTAAGAAATTCGGGTTTCCGGAAATTGAGTATATGGCTTATCCGGTTTCCGTTAAACAGTTTTTTCCGGCAATCAGGACAATAGGTGCTGTTCGAGGGGGCAAGGCAACCCGGGCATACGTTAATCTTCATTTTCGCCTCACGGTTATTCCGCCTATTGAATCGTTTATCAATGTCTCTAATAGCCTGCCGAAGTGGTCATTCTCATCAATCCTCAGAGTACTGCATTCGATTTCTTTGTTCGCTCCTTCGGAAAGTAATCCGAAAAAGAAAGGGAAAAGAATTTCTGATTTAAATTCTTCTGCCTGCTTTGGGAATGACGTGCTTATTGGCGGTGTGTCTTGACCGGACAGATATTCCGGGGAGTATTGGAAGTAATAATAACCATCGCGCTTTGACAATGTGCCCGCATGCAGTTCGTTGAAATAGACTTCGGCACTTCCGGATTTCATGTCCTGAGCCTGGTTTCAATTATTAAACCGAGTGCATTAAGGATTTTTTCTATCTGGGCAAAGGTCGGATTTCCTTTCCCGTTTTCAATGTCCACGATGCTGCGAAGACTTATGCCGACTATCTCCGCCAAATCCTTTTGTGTGACTTTCAAACTCTTACGTCTTTGCTTTATCGTATCTCCGATTTCACGTATATCCATGGCCAATGTGCATTATATTAAACATTTATCTTTTTAACGCTGCAATAATACAATTTTTTTTCACAATGTGCAAGAGATTGCACAAATAGAGTGTTCCAGGCGAAAATTAGTCCTTAAACGCAAAGTACGCAAAGTTTTCCGCAAAGTCACGCAGAGTAACGCAGAGGAAAAATCTGTGAGAATCGGGTTCTAAATAATCTGTGGGAATCAGTGGTAAAAAACTTAACCATGCCGCCTAAGCGGCACAGGCAGATTCAACATCCACGACAAGTCGGGACAAGCAGATTCTCACAGAGCAGGAAAATAGAAAGGCTGAGATTGAGAAAAGCTATTTGTAGGCTTCTTTTCGGTGCTTTATCCTGAAAATATTTACTAATCTAAGTTTATCATTAATTTCGAATAGTATTCTGTATTTTCCGCTTCGGATTCTATACCCCTCCCGGTTTGTTAGTTTTTGGATTCCTATTGGCCTGGGATCTCGGGATAATTGCATCAGACGGGGAATGATTTTCTTTATCTCAGAAACCGGAAACTTATCGAGATCTTTTTGTGCTGCGGGCTTGATCTTAATTTGATAATCCACGCTTGGCCAGATATTGATCTATTGTTAAACTCTTTCCTTTTTCTTTCTTTGCTTTTTCAAGATCGGAAATATCCTCAAGTAGTTCCAGAGCATCTGTTAGCGCAGGGCTTTTCTTTAATTGCGCCCATTTTTCCGTGGTGATTCGTATATTCTTTTTTGATTTCGTAATCATGTTATTATTCCTAGTAGATATTTATACAAAGATAATGAAAATTGAGATTACATCATAAGCAATTAATGAGTTAATGAAATTGATTTTTGGTGAGGTGTTGATTCGGTAAGAAAACAGTTTCTCGCAGTCCGACTCTTTAGGGTGTTGCGGTGAAAGAAAAGCACTTAACAGTAGAGTAAATTTAAGGAATTTCTTAATTGCAATTGAGTATTCCAGGCGAAAATTAGCTCTTAAACGCAAAGTACGCAAAGTTTTCCGCAAAGTCACGCAGAGTAACGCAGGGGAAAAATCTGTGGGAATCAGTGGTAAAAAACTTAACCATGCCGCCTAAGCGGTACAGGCAGATTCAACATCCACGACAAGTCGGGATCACCGCCAAGGCGGGACAGGCAAGCAGATTTCCACAGAGAAGGAATCCGCCACAGCGGAGGAAGTCAGAAGACGGAGTCCACCAAATCCGTTGGCTAAAACCGAACGGAAAAAAGTTTCTGGTTTATCGGAATATCTAAAACCGGGAAACCAATAGCACCCGGATTACAGAGGATTTACACGAATTAGAAAAATGAAAGGAGCAGATATCTGCTCCTTTTTTTTATTTCAACAAAATCATTTTTTTTGCAGCGAAATAACCACTACTTTCAAGTGTGTAGTAGTACAATCCCGTCGCAAGATTGTATCTGTCCGCGGATAACTCAACTTTGTGATATCCTGCCTCCTGATTTTCTTTTACTAACTCGGCGATTTGAACTCCCGTTGCGTCATAGAGTTTTACTGATACAAAACCTGCTTTTGGTATCACATAACCTATGACAGTTACAGGATTAAAGGGGTTCGGATAATTCTGAAATAGGTTTAGAGTGGAAGGGGGCGAGTTTATAACAGAGACTTCCTCGCTGTATGAAAATGTGCCGTCGTTGTCAATTTGTTTAAGACGATACCTGACTGAATGGCTGTATTCCGCCCCGGCTGAGTATGGATGTATGACTGTTTGATTTAAATCATCTGTGAAGGAGTATTCCTTTGGGGAGTTGCTGTTTCCTGCACCGGGAATGAATCCAATTCTTTTCCACTCCGCGGTTTTCCGATCAGTTTGGTTGTTAAATGCCCGCTCTATATCGAATCCGCAGTTGTTTACTTCCGTCGCCGTGGACCAGTTTAGTGTTACTACACCTTCCTTAATTTTATATGTGAATGAAGTGAGTTCCACTGGCAGAGGTTCCACATCACTGGCGAATACAAATTCGCTGAAACCGGTTATTGCATCCATTGATAAGTAGTCAGACGATTGTCCATCTCCCATATTGTTGTATGTGAGGGTTCCTATTTCTGTAAATGTACCGCTTCCCGGAGTTTGTCTTTTATAAAGTATTACTCCACTTGCTCCCTCTCTGATTCCATGATTTGGAATATCGGACAAGTAAAACCGCAGTTGCGTGTTTATTCCAGTGATACCCGGATCAGCAGAAATCACCCATCTATATTTGCTAATGTTAGCGAGCAGAATTGATGATGAATTAAGGGGTGCGGAATTATGCTTTTGAACAGTAATATTGCCCGAACCGGATATTGACTGAATATTCATTGCCACACCGGTTGCTTCACCGTTAAAATTAATCAAACCAGTTCCCGAAATACTCTGTGAATTTTCTGCCGTTATGGTGTTGAAATCAGAAATTATCAGGTCATCAATTCCCAACCCTTGTGTATTGTCCGAACCACCTGTTGATGTACATGCCCATCGGAAGTAGTAACTGGTTCCCGGAGCAATTGAAAGTCCACCCAATTCCACAGTTTTGGAAATGGATGCGGGGGGATCAGAAACAGTTGAATTATTTGCATCACCCGGATATGATTGATTTCCTTCTGTTTTCTCACTCCATGAAGTTCCTGTGGTACCGGTATAAAAAATCCAGGAGGTAGCACGAGTTCCGCTCCTGTATTTTTCATAATGCCATGATATGGATAATTGTGTGATGGTCTTACCTGTGTTGTTTTGAATGCAAAGCATAATGGAGCGAGGTTGTGTATAATCCGAACCCATTAAAAAGCCCAGTGCCCTGTCAGTTGCTGTGCCGTAAAATCCGTTTGCCCAATTAATTATACCCCTTGCTGAAGAACCGGTAACCATTCCACTGCCGTTTGTTCCGTATGACTGGGTGGTTGTTGTTACGCTAACCGCATAGTTAGTTCCGGATGTTACGACAAATCCCTGTGGAACAGTAGCTGTTTTTGAAGTTCCCATAGAATTAAAATTTTCTTCAATGGGTTCCGTTCCTGAGAGCGACAACTGAGCAAAGCAATTACAAAAAGTAAAAAAGAATAAACTTATGAGAAAAAACATCTTTTGTTTTTTCACATTTGCCTCCTATTATAATATATTATTTAATATAACGAAAACTAAAAAAAATATTTTTAATAATCAAGCATTTCAAAAATATTTTTTTGTTTATTCAAATAAATGAATTTGATAAAATCGATTATTTTTTCGAGATATATTCGGGATACATTAAATTTGCTTTACTGTGGTTCTCCTTTTTTATGTCTGTTAAATGAAAGTTTTTAGCTATATTTGCACAAATTTTTGAATTTTTGTTGAAAGGAAAGTAAGTAAGTTAATGGAAGTCCCGTTTCACCGTGCGTACACTACCGATAGGGAAAAAGAACTGGTTGCCGAAGCCATTGATTCCGGTTGGATTACCATGGGTCCTAAAACCATCCTTTTCGAGGAGAAGTTTAAGGAGTATTGCGGAGCAAAGTATGCTGTTTCGATGAACTCTGCCACCGCCGCACTACACCTTGCCCTAAAGGCAATTGGTATAAAAGAAAATGAAGAGGTGATTATTCCCACTAATACTTTTATTTCCACAGCAGAAGTGGTTACTTATTTTAATGCTATTCCGGTTTTGTGCGATATAGATTATAAAACTCATAATATAGATCCGGAAAAAATTGAATCTCTGATTACATCCAAAACCAGGACTATCATACCGGTCCACTTCGGGGGACAAATTTGCGATATGGATGAAATCAACACAATTGCGAAAAAATACAACCTTAAGGTAATTGAGGATGCCGCTCATTGTCTTCCCGGGTTCTACAAGGGAAGGAATGTAGGGACTTTAAGCGATATTACCTGCTTCAGTTTTTACGCAACTAAAACACTTGCGACCGGAGAGGGGGGAATGGCTACTACGGAGAATGAGGATTACTCACGTTCGATGAAGATTAACCGTCTGCATGGAATAAGCCGCGATGCATGGGACAGATACACTGCAAATGGTTCGTGGTATTACGAGGTGGTGGATAACGGGAATAAATATAACACCACCGATATAAATGCGGCGCTTGGTATTGCCCAACTTGAGAAACTGGAACTCATGCATGAAAAAAGAAAAGCAATAGCCGGGAAGTATGACAGGGCTTTTGCTGAGAAGATGGAGATGCTGACGCTAAAGACCGATCGTGTTTCCAGTTATCACCTTTATGTAATAAAGGTTAATAACAGAAATGAGCTTATTGAGTTGCTTAAAAAGGAAGGGATTTCCGCATCGGTGCATTTTATTCCTGTACACATGCATCCTTATTACCGGGAGCGCTACATGTACCGCCGGGAGGATTACCCGGTTGCGAACAGGGTTTTTGAAAGGAGTATCTCACTCCCGATTTATCCGGGCATGAGTGAAGAGCAGGTTAACTACGTAACAGAGAAGGTTCTGCAGCATGCACGCTGATTTATACCGTGACAGATTTAAGAGGATATTTGACTTTACCGTATCCTTTATTGGTGTGATAATCCTATCACCTTTTTTTGTGCTGGTTGGATTGATTATAAAACTAAGTTCGCCCGGCAGTGCAATTTTTACCCAGGAACGTATGGGAATGGGTTTTATTAAGTTCAGGTTGTATAAATTCAGATCCATGTATCCCGAGTCATCCTCACGCGGACTTTCAATCACCAGTACTGATGATCCACGGATTACTCCTTTCGGGCATTTTATAAGAAAATTCAAACTGGATGAACTTCCACAATTGATTAATGTGATTAAAGGGGATATGAGTCTTGTGGGTCCGCGCCCCGAGGTGGAAAGATATGTGATGATATACAAGACTGATTACGAGCATATCCTTACCGTGCGCCCGGGTATTACGGATATTGCTTCCCTTGAATTCAGGAACGAGAACGAATTGCTGCTTGATTGTCAGGACAAGGAAAAAAAATACATTGACGAGATACTTCCGCAAAAGCTGGCTTTAAGCAGGCTTTACATAAAGGAGCATAACTTTTTTCTCGATTTTAAAATTATTATTTATACCATCCTTGGTATTGATCTTAAAATAAAGCATTTAAAGCAATAATTATGTCATTATTATAATTAAAAAAATGTATTATTTTATAAACAAGTTTTTTAAAATTTATCAAATTCCGGAATTGAAAATTGCCATTTAAATTATTTCTGAAAATATCAAAATCATTTCAGAATCGTCATTTCGCTCTGTTCGATTTTATCATATTTTTGATTTCCCCCTTGCTGGCTTTCGCGATTCGCTTTGACGGGACTGACTTCGTCTCCGAAAATTTCCCGGTCATCACCGTTGTAACTTTCCTCTTTATGCTGATCAAATTTGTTCTTTTCTTTAACTCCGGTATTTACCGCCGCATGTGGAATATGGCAAGTATTGACGAGCTTTCTCATCTTCTCTATGTCGGTTTGCTGGTAATTGGGCTGCAGATTATTGCAGTGGTGATTCTCCGGGCAATGCCAAGTCATCTTATTGAAGGAGTACCATATTCTATTCCACTTCTCGACGGAATAATTACAATGCTGTTTGTTGCATCCATTCGATTCAGTATCCGGATGTTCCAGCGGGCAAATGAACGGACGCTTGTTAATGGTGACGGGGACAGGGTTTTGATTGTCGGAGCAGGAGAGGCAGGTATTCAGGTGGTTTCGGAAATTCAGAAGAACCCCAGACTACAGATGGTGCCGGTTGGTTTTCTGGATGATGATTTGAAAAAGGTTGGACTCAAGATTCGTAACCTTGATGTTCTTGGCACGCGCAAGGAACTTGTGAATGTTGTTTTAACGCAAAATGTTAAAAAACTTATTGTAGCAATGCCCACTGCCCCGGGTTCTGTTATCAGGGATCTTAGTTTTAAATGCGAGGACCTGGGAATTGAAATTCTTACGGTTCCAAACATATCAGATTTAATTGGCGGTAGAGTTAGTATCAATAAACTTCGCAATATTAAAATTGAAGACTTGCTCCGCCGTGAAGAAGTTGAGATTGACCTCGAGAAAATCCGCGGACTTTTAAGGCAAAAAGTTGTGCTTGTAACCGGAGCAGGGGGCTCAATCGGGAGCGAACTTTGCCGGCAGATACTTACCGGTTTACCGGATAAACTTATTCTGCTTGGGCATGGAGAAAATTCCATTTTTGACATCGAACAGGAAATGACTCTCCGTGTAAGCCGTCAACAGGTTTATGAATCGCACAAAACAGAAATAATTTCCAAAATCGCCGATATCAAGAATATCAAGAGTCTTGAGGAAATCTTCTCAGAATATGGCCCGACCGTTGTTTTCCATGCTGCTGCACATAAGCATGTTCCGCTTATGGAGGCAAATCCGCAGGAGGCAATTCTTAATAACATATTCGGTACAAAAAATCTGGTAGGCTTGTGCGTTAAGTACAATGTTGAAAAATTTGTACTTATTTCCACCGATAAAGCAGTGAATCCCACAAGTGTTATGGGTGCAAGCAAGCGTGTGGCAGAAATGATTACGCTAAAAGCAGCCCGGGAGTTTGGCTTACGTTTTTCAGCAGTAAGATTTGGTAATGTACTTGGCAGCAGGGGGAGTGTGGTCAGAACTTTTCAGCGTCAACTTAAGCAGGGAGGTCCTATTACCATTACACATCCTGAAATCAAGAGATACTTTATGACCATCCCCGAAGCGGTTAAACTGGTGCTGGAAAGTTTTGCCATTGTCAGAGGGGGGGAAATTTTCCTGCTGGATATGGGGCAGCCGATAAAAATAATTGACCTTGCCAGGGATATGATTCGTCTTGCCGGTTTACAGGAGGGGAGTGATATTCAGATTCAGTTCAGCGGATTGCGTCCCGGCGAAAAGCTTTACGAAGAACTTTATACGGATAAAGAGATTTATTCAAAAACCTCTCATCCCAAAATAACCATTGCAAAAAACGCCAGCGAATTTGTTCATCCGGAGCTATATAACTGGATAGACAAACTGGATGAGGATATCTATTCCATGGCACTCCCTGAAATCCAAACCCGCTTTCAGGAAATAATCCCCGAGTATCAACTATTCCCCATACCAAAAGATTAGATATTTCCCGGCTAACTAAACAACACTTCCGATAAGTGTGGCGGAGGTTACCCGTTCTATTTTTACATTTACATAATCACCAATGGTAAAATGATCTTCTGCAGGAAAGACCACCACTTTATTAGTTCCGGTTCTTCCCGAAAAATGCTTATCCGATTTTTTACTCTTTCCCTCAATCAGCACAACCTCCTCCCGTCCAACAAGTTCCTGATTCAACTCCCTTGAAATGGACTGCTGAAGCGTGATGATATCATTCAGCCGCTTCAGTTTTATCTCTTCCTCAACATCATCATCCATTTTATATGCCTTTGTTCCCTCGCGAGGGGAGTACTTAAACATATATGCACCGTCATACCGGACCTGTCTCATCACATCCAGCGTCATTATATGATCGTCAATTGTTTCAGAGGGAAATCCGGCAATAATATCGGTGGAAAAACTAACTCCCGGAATTATCTTCCTGGCTTTTTCTATCAACCCCAGATAGTGTTCAATTGTATAAGTCCTGTTCATCAGTTCAAGTATCCTGTTTGAACCCGATTGCACCGGCAGATGAATGTAGTTGCATATGTTGGCATGTTCAGCCATTGTATGCAGCAGTTTATCCGAAAGGTCCTGCGGATGCGAAGTCGTGTAACGTATTCTTATATTTCTGTCAACCCCGGCAGATGCATCTAGCAAATCTGCGAAATCATTTCCATTATCATTATAGGAGTTCACATTTTGCCCAAGCAGTGTAACTTCTCTAAATCCTCGAGCGGAAAGATCTTCAATCTCAGAAACTATGGATGAAAGGGTTCGGCTTCTCTCCCTTCCCCTTGTAAAGGGGACAACGCAGAATGAACAAAACTTATCGCATCCCCTCATCACGGAAATCCATGCCTGCAGCCCGTCCTCCCTGTAAGGCGCAATATCTTCGTACGTCTCAGTCCTCGAAAGTCTTACTCCAATTCCTTTTTCCCCACCGAAGGCATGATCAATAAATTCGGGCAACCGTCTGTATTCATCCGGACCGACCACTAAATCAACCGCTTTTTTCTCTTCGATTAAATCTTGTCTTAGTCTCTCTGCCATACAGCCAAGAATTCCAAGTACCAATCCGGGATTATCTTTTTTAAGTTTATTAAGGTTATTCAACCTTCCGTAAATTCTCTGTTCGGCATTATCCCGAACGCTGCAGGTATTTAGCAAAATCACATCCGCGCTGCTTGCATCTTGTATGTTTTCATATCCGTTCTGCGACAGTATGCCCATTACGATTTCCGTATCCGCCACGTTCATCTGACATCCGTATGTCTCTATATAAACTTTTGCCATCTTACAACTTCTTGCTTGTTTATCTTTCTAAATTTAAATATCATTACTGGTTTTAAGATTCTTTCATTCCTTGCAGATATAACAATCCTCCGCAAAATAAAATTGCATAAAACAACTTGAATATATGTAGGGATTAAAAACTCTGGTTGGATAATAAGTAGAGCAAAAGGTAAAGAACGCCCCCCCCCAGCAATGCCAGAAGGGTATAAGTTATTCTGAGCCTCTTTTTTCTGTCTTTGTGGATTTCGTATGACAGATCGTTTTCTTTTTTTTCTGAATTCACAAAACCTAGCATTAAATTTCTTCTTTAATTCACCTGCCTAATATAGGTAATAAATCTTTAATTAAAAAAAGGATGTGATTCCAACCACACCCCTTTTTTTATCCTATTTTCCGCTTCTTTTCGATTATTCTGTTTGTGCCAAGTACTTGTCGACATCCCTCAGATAAGGAGAGCCAACATAGTCTTTTTTCAATTTCTTTAATATATCTTTTGCTTCTTCTTTTTTGTTAAGCTCTATTAAATTTGCCGAGGCAAAAATAAGGTATTGAGGGTTGAGTACATTTTCCTTTGATACGGATGCTGCTTTCTGAAAATAGTTTGCAGCTTCTTCATAATTATTTTTTGCTTCATAGCATGATGCTATTCCGGCAAATGCGGTTGCCTGGAATACTTCACTGCTGCCGCCGAAATCTTCATAATACTTCAATGCTTCATCTGTCTTACCAAGGAAAAAGTAGGAGTTAGCGAGGTATATTTTTGCAATCTCGCCGTTATGTGAACTGCCGTACTCATCAACCAACTTCTTCAAGCCAATAACCGGAGTTCCTGCTCTTCCTTCAATTGCTTCGAGGTATGCACCCTGCTCATATAAAGGGAGGATTTTGGCAAGTTCTATGTTTGCTTTCTCGTTGTCGGAAGCCCTTCCTTCGGAATACAGGAACCATGCAAAGATAACCAGCACAATAACTCCGGCACCTATAAGCAGGTTTCTCTTCTGGTTTTCTACAAATTCCAATGCCTGGTAGTAGAAACCAACCAATTTATCTTCTTTAATTTCTTTTCTTGAGAATTTCTTCTTCTGCCCTAACATCAATAAGCTCCTGAAAAAGTTAAATTTTTTTGTAAATAACCTACAAATATATGGAAATTATTGTTTTTAACAAAGAAATCTAACCTTTCCTGAAATCAATTATTCCCATCTCATTATTTTTAATTATTAATTTATTATATTTATCCAATTAGTAGAAATTATTTTTTATCATAATATAAGGAGTGTGAAGTTTATGGATTACCGAATTGAAACCGATACAATGGGAGAGATAAAAGTGCCGGGCGATAAATACTATGGTGCCCAAACTGCACGAAGTCTGATGAATTTCAAAATCGGTGGTGAAAAAATGCCCCCCGAACTAATCCGTGCTTTCGGCATACTGAAAAAAGCTGCTGCGCTGGTTAATTTCGAACTGGGCATTCTTACTCAGGATAAGTGCGAGCTTATCGTTAAAGCCGCTGATGAAGTAATTGCCGGTTCGCTAAATGAACATTTTCCGCTTGTGATCTGGCAGACCGGGAGTGGAACCCAGACCAATATGAATGTAAATGAAGTGATCTCCAACCGTGCTATCGAACTTGCCGGTGGAGTCCTCGGCTCGAAAAAACCAATTCACCCGAATGATGATGTGAATAAAGCCCAGTCCTCAAACGATACCTTCCCGGCAGCCATGCATATTGCCGCTGTCGAGGAAATCCACCGGAACCTGATTCCATCAATTACATTGTTAAAGGATGCTCTTAAAGTTAAGGCAGAAGAGTTCAAAGATATTATCAAAATCGGCAGGACTCACCTTATGGATGCTGTTCCGCTTACTCTGGGGCAGGAATTTTCAGGCTATGTTCAGATGCTTGAAAACGGACTGGTCAGGATTAACAACGCACTCCCTCACCTTTATGAAATTGCTTTAGGGGGTACTGCTGTAGGTACCGGTTTGAATACTCACAAGGAGTTTGCAGTAAAAGTTGCAGCTAAAATTGCCGAACTAACCGGCAAGAAAATCGTTACCGCGCCCAACAAATTCGAGGCGCTCGGCACTCACGATGCGATGGTGGAATTTCACGGTGTGTTAAAAACCCTCGCGGCTTCTCTTATGAAAATTGCTAATGATATCCGCTGGCTTGGTTCCGGACCCCGCTGTGGACTTGCTGAGCTTAACCTGCCCGAAAACGAGCCGGGTAGTTCTATTATGCCTGGAAAGGTTAATCCCACTCAATCGGAAGCTATGACCATGGTTTGTGCGCAGGTCTTCGGAAATGACGTCGCTGTCAACTTTGGCGGAGCTATGGGGAATTTTGAACTTAACGTCTTCAAGCCGGTAATAATCTATAATGTCCTTCAGTCAGTCAAGTTAATTTCGGAAGCCTCAGTAAGTTTTACCGAACACTGTGTGGCCGGAATCGAAGCAAATCTTGTAAACATCAAAAAGCATCTGGAAAACTCCCTGATGCTGGTTACGGCATTAAATCCCCATATCGGATACGACAACGCAGCAAAAGTGGCTAAAAAAGCGCATAAGGAAAATAAGACACTTAAACAGACTGCTGTGGAACTCGGACTCCTCACCGAAGAGCAGTTTGATCAGTTCGTCCGCCCGGAAAACATGACCGGACCCAAATAATTTTTCCTTCAGGAGATCCCCTCACGGGGATCTCCTTCAATTATAAAATTTTTTTCCGGCTTTTCCATAACATCACGGTTTGTGTTATTAACATTTTTGAGAAACTGTTTACGGATTCTGAACGGTAAGTACGGTTATTAAACAAATTTGTTAATTATCCGCACCTATTAAATCACATTTCCGCACAACTTTTAACTATTCTCAATTTGTCTCAAAATGAAACAAATCGGTTCTTCTGTCGCAAAATGAGACAAGTTCTTTCATTTTTCCATACTTTTTTCAAAGTATTTTTGTATTTTTAATGGTACGGATTTTGCTCTTTATATACATTATAATGTATTTAATTATACGAGAGAAAAAAATGAAAAAAAATTTATTCAGCAGCATCTTAACAACGTTGTTTTTATTTGGGATAATTGGGAATTCCACTTACGCGATTATTCCGGATTCATCAAGTACAGATAACGTAAAGTATCCACATAATTATTTCTCGGCTACTACGGTCGAAGGACTTGTTACAGCACGATTAATGGATACAGATAAGGGAACTTCTGGTTTAAGGATTAAAGATCCCTCCAGACCTAATAAAACCATGGATGTCTGGGCGGGTACTCTTTCCGGCACCGTTGCAAGTACTAACGCAAAACTCTATTGTATTGACCTCCTTCACAATGCTGCTTTTTATTCAAATCAGAATCCTCACACATATACTGATCAAGCCGTCTCCTCTTCAGCAATTACGTTTATTGTAAATAATTATTATCCCTATAAACCACTTTCTTATTCAGGCAGTCTAAGCACCCCTGAAAAAGAGGCAGCTGCAGTTCAGCTTGCTATCTGGCATTTTTCAGACAATGTCGATTTATCCTCCATTACGCATAAAACTAATTCAAGCTTGGGAACTGAAATCAGAAACCGGGCAATAGAGATACGGGATTTCGCTGTCTCAAACAGCCCGGATATTGTTCCTCCGGTTACTGTCTCGATTATCCCTGTTTCCCAGTCAATTGTTGCAGGTACTCCCGCTAAATTCAGAGTCCTGGTTCTGGATAATGAAGGCGATGGTTTATCCGGTGTTACTGTTACACTTTCTGCTGCTGGCGGCTCACTCTCACTTTCTTCTGCCTCCACTGGGTCAGATGGACTTACTCCGGAAATTACTCTCACTCAGGGTTCTTCCGCCGATGTAACAATCACAGCAACCGCAAATGCAGTTATTCCAAATGGAACCCGTTTTGTTCATAATGTTGATCCTGATGAATATCAGAAACTCGTGCTCGTTTTCCCTGTTACAGTTTCCAGGAGTGCAACTGCTACGGTTTCCTGGTATGCAACTAATGGTCCTTGCGACGTCAACGGTTTTACAACATTTACTCAGGGTGGTTGGGGTAGCCCTTCAAACAGTACTCCCGGTAGGATTAGGGATCTCTATTTTAATGAAGTTTTCCCAAATGGCCTGGTTGTTGGTGGTGCTTATAAACTTACTCTTACTTCTGCAAAGGATGTGAAGGATTTTCTCCCGGCTGGTGGAACATCAGCTGCTTTTAATAAGGACTATACCAATCCGGATAAAACCTCTGCCGGAGTTCTTGCCGGTCAGATAGTAGCGCTTACTCTTAATGTCGCTTATGATGCCGCCGGAAAAATTGGTTCCAACTCAACGAATCTGGGAGATCTGATTATTCAGTCTGGTACCTTCGAAGGCAAAACCGTAAATCAGTTTCTTGCTATTGCCAATCAGGCAATCGGCGGTGCTTCAACCGGTTATACTTACAGCCAGATTAATGATGCCGCAACTGCCATTAATGAAAATTTTGATAACGGAACAGTAAATAACAATTTCCTTACCTGCGGATTTATTCTCTCTTCTCTCGGTGACCTTATTTGGCTCGATGTGAATAAAAATGGAATTCAGGACAATGGTGAAGCCGGACTCCCGGGTATTACCGTTGAACTATATTCCTGCGGTAATGTTCTTATTACTTCTCAGGTAACTGATGCTAACGGAAATTATCTGTTCGAAAATCTTGAGGCTGGTAGTTATTACATAAAACCTGTTTTGGTCGGTGCTTATGCATTCAGTCCAAAAAACCAGGGGGGGAATTCAGCCCTTGATTCAGATGTTGATCCGCTTACCGGTATTACCACTTGTATCACTCTCCCTTACGGTATTAACGATCTTTCATGGGATGCTGGCATCTATAGCACCGAAGTTCCTTGCGCAACCGAATGGACGGCTGATCTCGGAGCTAACGTAACAATATGCGAACACAATCCAATCCAGATTCCTGTTAACGTTTCCGTTAACCTTACTCCAAACCCCGGAAAAGCAAGGGTTCAGGCAGCTTGGAGAATTACTTATCCTGAAGGAGCTGACCATAGCTATCATTATACTAATTTTAATATCGAGGATAACTCTTCATTTGTAATCACTGCTGATTGGCCCGGAGTTACTTCTTCCGATACCCGTGTTGAAATTGAATACAGTGTTGTTCTGTTCAATTGTCAGGGTGCTCAAATGGGTTCGCCGGTTACCAAACTGGTTTATTGGACTCCCCAGGTTTGTCCTCCGCCTCTTCCAAACGAGGCTGATATTGAGGTTATCAAAACAGTTGATAATGCTGAACCTCAGAACAATGAAATAATTACCTATTCCATTCTCGTAAAAAATAATGGACCCAAAGATGCAACAGGCGTACAGGTGTTCGATGTTCTCCCTGCTGGTCTTCAGTATCTCTACGCAACTGTTTCGGTCGGTTCTTACGATGAAACTACCGGTATCTGGACTGTCGGAAATCTTCCCAATGGTGAATCCCGCACAATGTCCATCAAAGCCAAAGTGGATGTTACCTTCGCTAACGAGGCTGTAATAGACCTTGGCATTGCAAATGAATATAACCTTTTCGTGTTTGAAGATCTTATTCAGCCTTCTTCGGATACCGAAGGTAAAGTAGCTGTTGGTCGCAGTGCCGATCTTGCCAACTATAGCGTTGGTTATGAATATCCGAATTCAAATGGCACAGAGGACATTCTTGTCGTCGGTGGAAATCTCACTTTCCGCAGCGGAGCTGTTTACTCAGGTAACGTTGTTTATGGAGTTTCAACAAATCTCCCGATTAACCTTACTTCTATCAATAATGGTACACTCATTCAGAATCCTGACAGAATTGATTTTAACGCCGCCAGGGAATATCTCACTTCTCTCTCAACTCAGCTTGGTGAGTACACCCCCAATGGCTCGGTTACTTTTGAATGGGGTTCTCTCAATTGCTCCGGAACAAGCCCGCTGCTAAATGTTTTCGAAGTCTCCGGTGCTGACCTGACTTTGGCAAATAATTTCCAGATTAACGCTCCAAACGGTTCCGTTGTTGTAGTTAACATAACCGGACCTTATGCAAAATGGACAGGTGGACTCGTTGTTACCGGTACGGATAAGCGTAATGTACTGTTCAACTTCCCCCAGGCTGATAGCGTCAGAATACATAATATTGACGTTACAGGCTCTGTCCTGGCTCCTCATGCACATGTCAATTTCGTTACAGGAGTTCAAAACGGTCAAATGATTTGCCGCAAACTTACCGGACAAGGACAATTTAACTATGCACATTTTATCGGCAACGTTCCGGTTGACACTACCATTGTTAACGTGGCGCAGGTTATTAATAGTCTGCCTTTGGATCCTGATCCCGATAATAATGATTCCTTCGCTTCAATAAATATTGATCCCCGTGCAGGTGGAACTGCCGGTGGTGGCACTGGAACCGGCTCAGGTAACTGGCAGCTTGTCGGAAACTTCGCTGAGGGTCAGATGGTCTGGACTATAACTAAGGATAATACAAATAACCTGCTTGCCGGTACCCTCGGTGGTAAAGTTTATCGTTCTCCGGATGGCGGACTCAACTGGACTCTTATAAATCCTTCCATGTCCGTAACTTATATATGGTCAGTAGTTGTAAACAGCACCGGCACCATCTTCGCAGGAACAGAAACCGGTATCTATTCATCAAACGATAACGGTGCAACCTGGTCACTTACTTCACTTACCGGTCACGATACCCGTGCATTGCTCATTGATAACTCGGGCTCACTCTACGCGGGTACTTGGGACTCGGGAATCTGGAAATCAACTGATAACGGCACTAACTGGCAGCAAGTAAATTCCGGACTTACCGCACTTGCTGTTCACGCACTCGCTGTTGATAGCCAGAATAAAATTTATGCTGGCACGTATAGCGCTGGTGTCTTCAAATCTGTTGATGCAGGTGCTAACTGGGTTAGAACTCAAACCCCATATGATTATATCTGGACAATCAAAATCCTCGCTGACGATAATATCTTTGCGGGAACATATGGAAGTGGAGTATACAGAACTACAAATGGAGGCGATTTCTGGCTCCAAATGAATAATGGACTCACAAATGCATACATTTATAGTATCACTGCCGATAACCAGAATAACATATTCGTGAACTCCTGGAACTCGGGTGTCTTTGCTTCCTCGAATTTTGGTCTCACTTGGGAATCCCTTGGAATGAGCGGCTTCGGTGTTAGCTCCCTCTACTCTAATTCCTCAAACACCGAAGCATCAAACGCCACTCTCGTAGCTGGTACATCCGATGGAAACATATATATTAATACCGCTCCGCTTGTTTCAGTTGAAGAAACTACCCCCGAAGTACCGGAGTCATTTTCTCTTAGCCAGAATTATCCAAATCCGTTCAATCCCTCTACATTGATTGAATTTACTCTTCCGGTTAAGACCAATGTGATTCTCAAAGTCTTCAATATTCTCGGACAGGAAGTTCGGACTCTGATTAATGGTGAGCTCGTTGAGGGTAAGTATAAGGTTAACTTTGATGCAAAAGGTCTGGCAAGCGGCGTTTATATCTATCAGATATCATCAAACGCTTTCACCTTATCGAAAAAGATGATTCTCCAGAAATAGGCAATTCATAGATCGGAAAATATAAAGGGCTGATGGTTATCAGCCCTTTGTTTATTGTTGAGATGTTAAAATTTCTAAACACTGTTAATTTTGTCTCAAAATGAGACAAAATCCGGATTCGCTCTCCTTCGTTCTAACTTCGATTCAAACTCGATTAGAAGCTTTCTCCAAATGGCCCCCTTGTCTCAAATTGAGACTTTTGTATCAAAATGAAACAGGCTTTCTCAAAATGAGACACTGTATATTTTTTTCCCTTACTCTGTTTTTTAACTTTGAATATTAAAAAATCAACATCCACAAAACATAGTCAAGTATCAGAATCGAAGCTGCTGATAACACGAAAGATCTGATAGTTGATAATCCAACTCCCTCAGCCCCCCCCTCAGTTCGCAGTCCTATATGACATCCCAAAAGGGAAGTCACACCCCCAAAAAATATCGTCTTTATTAAACCCGCTGTGAAATCCCATAAACTGAAATATCTCTTTACTGACTCAAAGAAAACAGCAAATGAAACTCCTAAAAAGAAATCGGAAACCACATATGCCCCTATTATCGCAATCACATTTGCAAAAATAACTATCAGTGGCATCATTATAATGCTTGCCATAAACCTCGGCATTGCCAGATACCTCACCGGACTAATTGCCATAATTTCAAGCGCATCAATTTGCTCCGTAACCTTCATCGTCCCTAACTCTGCAGCGATCGAAGCGCCTACTCTTCCCGCAATCACTATTCCTGTCAGCACGGGTCCTAACTCGGTAATTATTGCCCTGCTTGTAGCTCCCCCTAAAAAAGACATTGGGGCAATTCCCTTTAATTGATATGCCGCCTGCCATGCTGCTACAGCCCCTGTAAACGTGGCTATTATTAGTACAAGTGGCAGCGAGTTCACTCCAATATGCTCCATCTGGTACACTACCAGGTTCCTGCTTTTTCCGATTTTAGGCACACTCTTCACTATCCCCCCCAGCAGAATAAATATCTGCCCGATCTCACTGAAAAAGTTTATTGCTGTCCTGCCTATTCTCTCAAAGAATTTGCTTACCAATTTTTCCTCATTTACAAACTCAAATAATTTTCATCGGAAAAATACAATCATTAACTTCTTTTTCCTAATCCCTATTTTTGATTTTTAATTATTCACGAATTTTGATATTTTGCATTAATAATTAATTAAAAAAAGCATGCGTCCGGATGAACGAAGAGATTGGAAACCGCAAAAAAGAACATATTGAGCTCTGTTTGACGGATAAGGTCGCTTTCAAACTTAAATGCAACGGTTTTGAAAACTACGATTTTATCCACTATGCTCCTACAGAGATCATTATGGACGAGATAGATCTCTCCCTTAAATTCCTTTCTAAAAAAATTGCGTATCCTTTTCTAATCTCTTGCATGACGGGCGGAACTGATGAAGCCAGCAATATTAACCTTAAACTTGCCTCTGCAGCCGAATCTCTTAAAATTCCCTTGGGACTCGGAAGTCTCCGCTATATGCTTGATACTGACAAATTTGATTCCGCTCTCTCAGAAATTCGTGAAACTGCTCCCTCAGTCCCCATTCTCGGTAATATCGGCGCAGCTCAGATTCTTGAAGATAAAAACATCCGCCGCTTTAATGAACTGATTAAAATTGCAGACCTCGACTCTTTTGTCGTTCACCTCAATCCTCTGCAGGAATTATTGCAGCCGGAAGGCGATACAGATTTCAAAGGACTTCGTAAAGCTCTCCGTCTCCTTGTGAAAGAACTTCATGTCCCGCTTATTGTTAAAGAAGTTGGTTCCGGGATTTCCAAAAAAGCTGCGGAAGAACTCCTCTATATTGGGGTTAAAGGGATTGATGTTGCCGGCGCTGGAGGCACCAGCTGGGCGGGAGTCGAAATTCTCCGTGCAAGGAATGAGTCTGATCCATCAGCTAATGCCTTTTGGGACTGGGGACTCCCGACAAGCTATTGCATCCGTAAAATCACTCCTCTTAAAAAGGACTACAAGTTCTCCCTCATTGCCTCCGGCGGTATTACCACCGGATTTGAAATTGCTAAAGCCCTTGCACTCGGTGCTGATCTTACGGCTGCCGCACGCCCCATTATTAAACAATTATACAATGGTGGTGTTCCTGCTGTTTTCACTTGGGTTCATGACCACTTCTCCACCCTGAAAAAAATAATGTATCTAACCGGCTCTCAAAACTTAAAAGACTTCGATTCAACAAAATTAACATTACGGAAGAATTTATGGTGAATCCTGAAAGATATTTTAAATCATTATACAATCTTCAGCAAACACGAATAGAAAAAATTCTGAGAAACACTCTGATGGAACGCAAGCCCTCCTCCCTGTATGCGCCGGGGGCTTATATACTCAACAATCCCGGTAAACGTCTTCGCCCTCTCCTGGTTATTTTCTCGGCTAATGCTGTCCAGGGTAATTATAAAAATGCATATAACGCCGCGGCAGCTGTCGAAATCCTTCATAACTTTACTCTCGTTCACGATGATATTATGGATAACGCAGATAAACGCAGAGGACTCCTCACTGTCCATAAAAAATATGACGTCAATACTGCCATCCTCGTTGGTGATAGCCTACTCTCAATTGCTTATGAACTCCTCCTTAAAGACCTCACCACACAAGTAAAAGATGTCGTTACCACTTTTAATAACTGTGTCATCCGGGTCTGTGAAGGTCAGAGTCTTGATAAGGAATTTGAACTCCGCAAATCCGTCTCTATTGAAGAATACCTCGACATGATTACTAAAAAAACCGCAGCAATGACAGAGATGAGTTGTAAAATCGGTGCCCAAATTGCCGGCGGCTCTAATGCCGAAATTAAAGGATTGTCAAACTATGGCAAGTATCTGGGTATCGCTTTTCAGATACAGGACGACCTTCTTGATATCACCGGTGATGAAAATGACTTCGGAAAGGTTATCGGTGGCGACCTCTTAGAAGGAAAGAAAACTTTTGTCTTTTTACATGCCCTTAGATTGGCAAAAGGTAAACAAAAACAGGAACTGCTCGGTATCATTAAAAATAAAGGGATTAAACCATATAAAATTCCCCACTTCAGGAGAATTTACGAAAATCTCGGCGTCCTCGACCTTTCCCGTGCTGAGGTCAGAAATTACCTTAAAAAAGCGATAGACTCCCTTCATTCAATTACCAATCCAATGGGAAAGGAAATGCTCGTTGTCCTCGCTAATAGTTTATTAAATAGGGCTAAATAATGATTGAAATTTCCGCAAAGATTGTTAATAAAGCAGGACTTCATACACGTCCCGCCGCCACCATAGTTAAAATTGCCTCCAAATATTCCTCCCGATTTTTTATCTCCAAGGACGGCTTGCGAATCGATGGCAAAAGTATTATCGGAGTTATGACGCTTACCGCTGAAATGGGAAGTGAACTCAATCTCTCCTTCGACGGACCCGATGAACAGGATATGTCACGTGAAATTCTGGATTACATTAATAGAGGATTTGACGAACAGTGAAAGGACTAAAAAAATTACTCGAACACTCTGATAATGTTATTTACGGACTTGCTGCCGCTCCGGGGCTCGATATCGGATACGCTTTTAAGTATAGTAAAGAACACATCTCCGTTGCTGATTCGAACATCACCGATGTGGAAGAAGCCGTTAGCAATTTCCATGATGCTCTCCGCCAGTCAAAAAAGGAAATGCTCAAGATATTTAACTTTGCTAAAGATAAAATGGGCGAGGTTCGTGCCGCTATCTTCGAAGCACAACTCATGATTCTCGACGATCCCGTCCTGATTGACACGATTATCTCCAGAATTAATAACGAAAAGCGCCTTCCCGAATTTATCGTTAATCACGAAATATCCAAGTACCAGCAGCTCATGATTCTCTCAAGCGAATCCTACCTTCAGGAGAGAGCAATGGATATTGAGGATATTAAAAACCGGATTATCAGAAACCTTCAGAAAAAAAGATGGGCATCTAAAATTGTTCACGATGCTGTGGTAGTATCCGAAAATCTTACCCCTGCCGATGCCATACTCTTTACAAAATCCAATGCCAAGGGTTATGTTACTGATCGTGGCGGACTTACCTCTCACGCAGCTATTATCGCACGCTCTCTCGATCTTCCGGCAGTTGTGGGTACTCACAATGGCTCTCAAAAAATCAATGACGGTGATCTCCTTATTGTCGATGGTTTCCATGGATTGATCCTGGTTAATCCCGATAGTGAACAACTCGACTTCTTCAAAAAGAAAATCGAACACCTTAGTAAAATTGACACCGAACTGAAGGGCTTAAAGGATAAACCGGCTGTTACTACCGACGGCAGGGAAATCGTCCTTATGGCTAATGTGGATATTACTGGAGAGATAGATACTACTATTACCAATGGGTCAAGAGGAGTAGGGCTTTTCAGAACCGAACAGATTATTGAAGAACTCGGCGAAATACCTGATGAGGAAATTCAGATAAAAGCCTATAAAAACCTGGCTGAAAGAATTTATCCCGATACCATCACAATCAGAGCTTTTGATATTGGCGGGGATAAGGTCAAACAACTCCACATGCGGGAAGCCAATCCCTTTCTTGGTTTAAGAGGAATACGCTTCCTCCTTGCAAATGAAGACCTCTTTGTTTCTCAGATTAATTCGGTCCTCAAGGCAAGCGTGAATAAAAATATCCAGTTCATGCTCCCAATGGTCTCTACTCTTAATGAGATCCTTCGCTCAAAAGAACTCATTGCCGGTTGCATGAAAACCCTTAGTAAGCAAAACATTGAGTATGATAAAAACATCCGGATTGGAATTATGGTAGAAGTCCCCTCTGCCGCTTTAATGGCTCGCGAATTCGGTAAACATGTTGATTTCTTTAGTATCGGTACTAATGACCTCATTCAGTTCCTTATGGCCGTGGATCGCGGTAATGATATTGTCTCCGATTTGTATCAGGAATTTCACCCTGCAGTCCTAAGAACAATTCACCATATCGTTACAGAAGGAAAGAAAAGCAATGTGTCTGTAAGTATTTGCGGTGAAATGGCCGCAGATACTCTGGCAACACCCATTCTTGTTGGTCTCGGTCTTGATTGTCTTAGTGTATCTCCCTCAGCTATCCCTTCAATTAAAAGAACTATTCGCAATCTTAGTTTCGAAAGTGCAAAAAGTCTCGCTGAAAAATGTCTTAAAATGTCCTCCGAAAAGGAAGTAACTGAAGAAGTTGAAAACTATTTCAGGGAAAACAATATTGAAAGGACCAGGAACATTATTTAATATGATTCCCGCCCCGTTTTACCGTCCCTTGTTATGTATATTAAAATGAAAAAGGAAACTTATGATATCTGATCTTGTAAAAAAATATGATCCGCAAAACCAGTTTGAAGTACTGAAAAAATCTTACACTCAAATTGAGTTTGCATGGAATAATCCTGTTGACCTGTCGTCAATTGATATCGGCGGCATTCAAAATATTGTTATTAGTGGTCTCGGTGGATCCGCTATTAGCGGAGACCTCCTGGCGAATTACCTTCGGGATGAACTTGCTTATCCCTTATCCGTGAATCGGGGTTACTCGCTCCCAAAATTTGCTTCGGAAAAAACACTGGTCATTATTTCATCATATTCCGGAAATACGGAGGAGACAATTGAAGTCCTTCTCGATGCTATAAATAAAAAATCAATAATAGTCTGTCTTACTACCGGTGGAAAAATTGGCAGGATTGCCGAAGAGAATAAATTACCGGTGGTCAAATTGCAAACAGGTTTTCAACCCCGCTATGCTTTAGGATTGAGTTTCTTTAGCCTTCTTAAAGTTTTCCAAGCTCTTGAATTAATCAATGACCAGAACTCAAATGTCTCCATAATATTAGACCATTGGAAAAAGAAAGGAGAGGAATACTCTCAGGATAATAGCAACCCGCTTAAACTTGCGGAGAGCTTGCTGGGCTTTATTCCCTTAATTTATTCAGTCGCAGGATATACTGACTCTGTTGGTAATAGATTTAAATGCCAGCTTAACGAGAATTCAAAAATTCATGCATTCCACAACGTCTATTCGGAATTGAACCACAACGAGATAGTCGGATGGGAATCTCAGGATAACTCCCGGCTTGCCGCAAAACTGGTTACAATTCTTGATGATACTTATCATCCTCAGGTCAATAAACGGATTGATTTTACTACCCGGATTGTCGGGGCTTCCGGAGTAGGCAATATCCCCCTTTCCGGTGAATTTGATTCGTTTGCCCTAAGACTCCTCGAACTGATATACCTGGTTGACTGGATTTCCTATTATCTTGCCATCATTCGCGGAAAAGACCCAAGTGAAATTGATAACATTGTTAAACTAAAAGAGTATTTAAGTTAAAACGGAAATTCAATGAAACCTTCTTATTCAACTTTTTATATATCACTAATTAGTATTTTTCTGATTCTTAATTTTATTGCTTCACCCCAAAGCACCAAAAAAATTCAAAAGCTCCTCTCGGAAAAATCAACCGGGAAACTCCTGAAGCATGGAACTCTTTCTGTTTATGCTGAGTTCTCTGAAACCGGCAAACCAATAATTTCCTTTAATAGCGAAAAAGGACTGGCGCCCGCCTCAAATCTTAAAGTGGTTACTTCAGGTGCCGCCATTTGTTTGCTTGGTCAGGACTTCCGTTTTCAGACGAAAGTTTTTGCCGGGCTGAATATCCTTAAAGGAGATATACTAAACAGCAATCTTGTCATCACCGGCTCCGGTGATCCCACACTCGGTTCTGCAAGAATCAAGGGATCTAAAAACCTTGAAGAACTCTGCTCGGAAATTTATAACACACTTTCTGAACTCGGAATTAAACGGATAACGGGAAATATTATTACCGACGATCTTCTCTATGAACGCAATCCCGTTCCCGATTACTGGCACTGGATAGATATCGGTAATTATTATGGGGCAGGAACTTCTGCCTTTACGATTAATGAAAATTCCTACGAACTCCACTTCAAACCCGGGAAAACTCCCGGAGATACTACCGGAATATGGGGAACAACTCCCCCCGGTGTTGGACTTATTTTCGCAAATAGCGTGACCACAGGAAAGGAAGGTTCTGGGGATAATGGATATATCTATTCTGCCCCTTTTTCCGAACTGGCTTATCTACGTGGCACTGTCCCGGCTGGAGTCGATACTTTTACAATTAGCGGTTCAGTTCCAAACCCGCCACTCTTCTTTGCAAGATATTTAAGAGACTATTTGGAACGATCGGGAATTAAAGTTTTGGGAGAAGCTCGCATCCCCGACCTCAGGGAAAATATAGACTACTCGCAAATGAAGGAAATCAAAACAATTCAATCTCCTCCCTTGAAGGATATTGTTTTTATTGTGAACAAACGAAGCAATAATCTATACACTGAGCAGATACTTCTTGCCCTGGGAAACAGAACTTCAGGCACAAAAAATATTGATGAAGCCATTAAATCAATGTTGAACTTCTATAAAGAAAAGGGACTTGACCTCTCCGGTGTCAGGCTGGAGGATGGATGTGGCCTTTCAAGAACTAATATGATCACCACGAAAGCTATCGGAAACATTTTAACCTTCATGACCAAACAAAAGGATTTTGAAGCTTATTACAATTCCTTCCCAATCGCCGGAGTGAAAACCGATCCTGGTGGATTCAAGACCTTTGGTATCGGAACACCAATCGAAAATAATGCAAGAATTAAATCGGGTACAATTCACGGAGTTCGCTCCTTCTCCGGATATATCAGCAATAAATCCGGGAAACTTATTTCGTTTTCGATGATTTCAAATAATTACACCGGTTCATCTAGAGAAATTGACGAACTTTATAAAGAAATACTTCTTCTCCTTCACAACTGATAATGGATTCTGAGCACGCAACAGGGATTTCCAAAGGGTACGTAATTCTTATAACCACAATTACTTCCTTCATGACCGCATTTATGGGCTCTTCCATGAATGTTGCCCTGCCCGTTATCGGAAAGGAATTTACTCTTAATGCAATCTTTTTAAGCTGGATTGCTACTGCTTACTTTCTCACAACCGCCACACTATTAATACCTGTTGGTAAACTTGCCGATATATACGGTAGAACGCTATTCTTCAAAATCGGAATTGGAATATTCACACTCGGCTCCCTGCTTTGTGCAATTGCCGGTTCCGGAGTATGGCTGATGATATTCAGACTCTTCCAGGGTATCGGGTCTTCATTTATTTTTACAACCTCCACAGCTATTCTTGTAAGTGCTGTACCTGTCCACGAAAGGGGAAAGGTTCTCGGAATTAATGTGGCATCTGTCTATATTGGACTCTCCTCAGGTCCTTTTCTCGGAGGTATTATTGCTCACAACTTCCATTGGCGCTACATTTTTTATAGCAATACGCTTCTTGGCGTTGTGCTTGGGATTCTGACATTAATGAAATTTACTGTTGATTGGCGTGAGGCAAAGGGGGAGAAATTTGACATTCCGGGGGCAGTCGTTCTTATGGTTACTATGCTGTTCCTGATGATTGGACTTACATCACTCCCCGGACTTTATGGCTTCGGACTGATAATTCTTGGTGGTCTGGGTCTTTACTTCTTTAAGCAAGTTGAGGCAAAAAAAGAAACTCCGGTTCTTAATATGCAGTTGTTCAAAAATAACAGAGGATTTCTTTTTTCCAATATTGCGGCGCTTATTAACTATGCGGCAACTTTTGCTATTGGATTTCTTATGAGTCTTTATCTTCAGGATGTTCGCATGCTCAGTGCCCAGGAAGCAGGTTTGGTTCTTATCTCACAACCTGTAATGCAAGCCCTTCTTAGTCCGCTTGCTGGTCGCCTTTCAGATAAAATTGAACCCAGAATAGTTGCATCTTTGGGTATGGGTATTATTACAATCGGTCTGATTATCTTTATTTTTATCTCCCCCGCCTTTCCATTTCCGTTGATTATTGGAAATCTGGCTCTGCTGGGTACAGGCTTTGCCCTTTTCTCTTCGCCGAACGCCAATGCAGTTATGAGTTCCATAGAGAAAAAACATTACGGACCCGCATCAGCCATTCTTACTCTCATGAGAATGTCAGGCCAAATGTTCAGCCTGGGGGTTGTTATTGTTCTGATTAATGTTTTTATTGGAAAAGCTCAGATATCGGTACAAAACCAGGCAACTTTTATCATCGCACTTAATTTTGCCTTTTCTTTCTTTTCACTTATCTGCCTGCTGGGTGTATTTGCATCCCTATCCCGTGGAAAAATAATAGAACACAGGAAGTAACCACCCGCAAATTTGTATTGGAATTATTACAAATATGCGTAAATTTGTAATGAAAAAGTTACAAATATGCAGCAAAAGTAAGAAAAATGAAAAAAAGAGCACTTTTTAGAGAATTACTAAAATACTTTGAGCATAAAAATGCCCTGGTAATTACCGGAATGCGTCAGGTCGGGAAAACAACGATAATGAAGCAGGTGTATGAGAACTGTCAATATCCAAAATTGTGGTTTGATTTTGAGAATCCGTTTGACCGGATAATTTTTGAAAAGACAGACTACAAAGTAATTTATAATTATCTTGTGGCAGAAGCAAGCTCCAAAGGGAAGCGGCTTGTTGTTTTTATTGATGAAATACAGAATTTCCCGGACATAACAAGGATAATCAAGTATTTTATTGATCATTACGGTGTTAAGTTTATAGTTACTGGATCCTCCAACTATTATCTGCGAAATTTATTTCCGGAATCCTTAAGCGGCAGAAAATTTTTATTTGAACTTCCCCCTTTATCGTTTCAGGAATTCTTATTCTTTAAGGAAAAGAAGGAGGATATTGAAACATCAGCAGCTGATTTTTCCAAAAGCATATCCGAACAGAGCGAATTGAATTCTCTCCGTTATGAATTCGAATATAGCGAATATTTAAAGTATGGCGGATTCCCGGAAGTTGTAACTACACCCGACAATGCTACAAAAAAACTAATTCTTACTAATATTCTTAAATCCTTTTTTGAAAAAGACATTCGTCTACTTAGCGATCTGAAGGATATCAGAGAGTTGCGGGATTTAATACTTCTCCTGGTCCCCCGAACAGGAAATATGCTTGATGTAACAAAACTTGCCAGCGAGCTTGGTGTTAACCGCGTTAAAGTCTATGACTATCTCGAATTACTGCAGGGTACCTTCTTTATTAAACTGATTCCGAAATATTCTTCAAAACCGGGGAGCAGGGTTGCCGGCGGAAAGAAGGTTTATTTTTCCGACACCGGAATTTTAAATGTCCTCGGAAGTGTTACGGAAGGACAACTTTTTGAGAATTGCATTGCAAATCAGCTTTCTCTATATGGAGATTTATCTTTTTACAATCACAGGAACACTGCCGAAATTGATTTCATACTGGATGGGAAAAGAGGGTTTGAAGTTAAATTAAAAGCTGACGCGAATGACCTTACTCGACTCAGATTCCTCGCGGAAAAACTTAAACTAAAGGAATATTATCTTATCAGCCGGAATACAGGTTTTAAGGAGAAGGTGATTTTTCCGGCTTCATTATGACAATGAAGCCGGTTAAATTTTATCTTAGGGAATCACAATTCTTGAAATATTAGAATATCCAGATGTCGCTAGGGGAGGAACTGTCCTGATAACTCTTATTCTATATTCGTAATCAGATTGAACACTCACTGTAGAATCTTGATATGGTCCTGTCAACCCCACTGTCTTAATTCGTGAGTAGTTAATATCCCCTACGTTTCTTCTTTCAATTTCGATATAACTTGCGTTTGGTGCTCTGTTTGTCCAGTTAAGAGTTACCAAAGGAGATGTGATAAAATACGAAAGAGTTGCTACAAGATTAACCGGTTTTAACAATGGTGTTGTCAATTCACTGGTATAGTCACCACCATAACCCCCTTTAACAGCTCTCACCTTGACGCCATATATCTTTGTCTTTTCCAATCCCTGTAAAGTATATGACGTTGATGATGTTGTATATACCTGATAATTTGGACTATCACCTTCTCGCACATATATCTCAAAATAATCATATGCACCCGCTTGATATGTCCAATTCAATAGGAATCTTTCTCCCTCGGTAAGTTCACTCATCGTAAAGTTTTTTGGCGCCACAGGTCGGGTGAACGGTATTATTACCGACTCTGTATTGCTGTACGGAGTAAAGAAGCTTTCAGTAGTGAGTTGTCTTATCCTGTATTGATAAGTGATCCCGGACTGGTTCAACTGCGAGAAGACAGGATCCTGAAAACTCGATGCTCCCTGCTGTGTAATAGCAATTACTGTAAACTCGTTTGCCACATCCCGTCTCTCGATATACGTGCCGTTTTCTTGATTACTGTTATTTGTCCACGTGAGCAGTATATGCCCCTCTGCAGCGTTATAACTTGCGCTGAAGTTAGTCGGTGCTGGAATATCTTTGTATGCTGTGGTCACCGTTATTATTGAAGAAAAAGTCTTTTTGGTTGAGTATATTGCGACAATACGATAACTATATGCTTGAGATGCTGTCAGATTATTATCCAGATATTCCCTTACAGTGTTTGGTAAGTAGGCAATAGCTGTCCAATTATCCGTACTGCTTTGTCTTCTTTGAATTTCAAATCCATTCAAACTTGAATTTGAAGATAGTTTCCAGGAAATCTTTATCTGTGTAGCTCCAAGCACTTCCCCCTTGACCTCTGAAGGAGTGTCAGAAGTTGATGTTGAACTGCCTGACGAAATCCCCACTTCGTTGCTGAAACTTGAGGCTCCATACTTGTTTATTGCCCGCACCTTGTAAAAATAATTAAAATTAGTTGATACCGTATTGTCTGCATAACTTATTGTATTTGAAGGTCTTGTCGTTAAAAGTGAATAATTCGAGTTGTTATTTACACTTCTGTAAATCTCATACCCGGTTTCATTTGTGGCATTGTCCACCCAAACCAATAAAATTGAAGTCGGGGTTATATACGGTGCTATTAAACTATCCGGTGCATTTGGCGGATTAGTGTTTTCCTTGACTACCAAACCGCTCACCGGCTCACTTGTTTTGTATCCCCCTGTGCGGTTATAAGCTGTAACAAAAATTGACAATTTACTTCCTATGGTTTGTGAAGAGTCAACATCAAAGTATAGTTTAGGGCTTCCGCTGTCTGCACTTACTGCAAAAACTTTATGCGATAACCCATTTAAAAATACTTCAAATTGACTAAATCCACCCCCATTGGGATTGTCTTCCGCTGAATAGGTTATGAAATTCCTCCCCACTACTATGGAATCACCGCTTTTAGGCGACACTATATCCATTGTATAAGGAGCATTTTCATTCTCAACAGTTTGAGGCTCAAGACAGCCCCGGAATAGAAGAAGGGAAAGTACACCTGCCACACAATATTTTATTGAATTTTTCATTTTTATAAAAATTATATATACGGAACTAAAAATTCTATTTTCTCACTTACAAAATAAACTATTATTACGTAGATTTCAAAACAAAATTACGGTTTACTCCGGCCGCTTTGACTTTGCCCTTATAAACCTTTTCCCAAAATTTAAGGAAATTGTAGTACTTTACTGTTCAAATTTGTCAGCGATTCGACAAAGAGCTTGTTTTGATGATTGAAGAATGGATTTGTATATTTAAAATCATTTTTTAACAATTTTTGTGAGTGTGATATGAGCGTGCCTGAGATTAATGTCGGTATAATAACTGAGAAAAAAATAAATTTTGAACTGTACGGGGATTTTGATATTAATCGTACAGGCAAAACTTTAAGCGGTAAATTCAAAGCCGAAGTACAGGGAGATAAGATCATCGTTCAGGATAAAGGACAAAAATTGGAATTCGAAAAAGAAGTCCTTTTCACCCCGACGAATCCGGCTACAGAATCCTTTACACTTAGGGATGTTGTTATCGGTGTCGACTTTCATTGGCAGCGAAAAGAAAAACAGAATTTCAGCGGTATTCTTAAATTCCTCGCTAATGAAAATAAATTGACCGCCATAAACACTATTTCGATTGACGAGTACCTTAAAAGTGTAATTTCATCCGAGATGAGTGCAAAATGCAATATTGAACTGCTTAAAGCCCACGCCGTAATCTCCCGAAGTTGGCTTCTTGCCCAAATCGAGAAATCAAAAACAATCAAACAGGAACGCGTTGACTATTCCAGCACAATTTTAAAAGAGGATGAAATTACCAAATGGTATGACCGCGAAGACCATGCTCTGTTTGATGTATGTGCTGATGACCATTGCCAGCGTTATCAGGGGGTTACTAAGATTTTTACCGATATTGCAGTAACAGCTGTCGAAGAGACAAAAGGAATTGTTCTGACCGATTCTCTTGGAAAAGTTTGCGATGCAAGATTTTATAAAGCTTGCGGTGGAATTACTGAAGCTTTCGAGAATGTTTGGGAACCTAAACATTTTGACTATCTCGTACCGGTTGTTGATTACAAGTACGAACCGGATAACTATAAAACTGACTTTACCGTTGAGGCCAATGCGGTTAAATGGATCAAATCAAGTCCGCAGGCTTATTGCAATACTACAGATAAAAAGATACTTGCTCAGGTTCTGCTGGATTATGATCAGGAAACTTCAGACTTCTACAGATGGCGGATTGAATACACGCAGGCTGAACTGGCTGAACTGATCAGAAAAAAAAGAGGCCTCGATTTCGGAGATATAGCAGACATAATTCCAATTCAGAGAGGCGCTTCAGCCCGGTTGATTAAAATGAAAATTGTTGGTTCAAAGAGAACTATGATTGTTGGCAAGGAACTGGAAATACGAAAAACCCTTTCCAAATCACATCTTTACAGCAGTGCTATTGTTATTGAAAAAGAGGATCTTAAAAATGGTATTCCACAAAAATTTGTGATTTACGGTGCGGGCTGGGGACACGGTGTCGGATTATGTCAGATTGGCGCAGCGGTTATGTCCGAAAATAATTTCCATTTTGACGAGATTCTTAATCATTATTATCACAACTCACATTTGAAGAAAATTTATTAATAACCATGAATATTCTTTACTCCTGCCTCTCTCAAAGCTGGGGCGGAATGGAACTATTTGCCCTTACAGCCCTAAAGCAACTTCAGAACAGGGGACATGATGTGGAACTTATCTGTTATAAGGATTCGCGGATTCATAAAGAAGCCATCAGTATGGTTATCCAAACTCATCCCTTCAGGTTTTCCTCATACTTCCATCCGTTACAGGTTCGGAAATTAAAACGGATTCTGAAAAGAGGGGAATACGATTTAATTCACACACAATTCTCAAAAGACCTTTTCCTTATCATTCCGGCTGTTAAACTGGCCCGACTAAATATACCGGTTTTTCTTACCAAACAGGTAGGTTCCTACATAGTTAAAAAAGATTTCATCCACAAATGGATTTATAAACGCCTGACCTGTGCTTTCGCTATTAGTGAGGTAATCAGGAAAAATTTGCTCGATACTTGCCCACTGGACATCTCAAAGATAAGATTACTCCACAACGGAGTGGACACGGCAAAGTTCAATCCACATATGTCCGACAGAGAAAAGGTCAGGAATGAATACAATATCGGCGCGGACGATTTAGTTATGGGAATGCTGGCAAGATTCAGTCCGGGTAAAGGTCATGAGGAGTTTCTTGAAGCAGCCCGTGAACTTTGCGGGAAATATAAACACGTGAAATTTATGATAGTCGGGGAAGCAAGTCGTGGAGAAGATGAATATGCAGATCATATTAAGAAAATGGCAAACGATTACATCTCGGGGAATGTGATTTTTACCGGCTTTCGCAAAGATACTCCCGACATTCTCCATGCAATGGATATATTTGTCTTTCCCTCCCATTCCGAAGCTTTCGGAATTGCACTTATCGAAGCCATGGCAATGGAAAGAGCTTCGGTTGCTTCCCGTACTGATGGAATTCTTGATATCGCAATTGATGGTGAAACGTCCCTGCTTTTTGAAAAAGGGAATGCTGTTGACTTGAAAGAAAAATTAGAAACACTTATCGAAAATCGGGAACTTAGAGAAAAAATGGGTAAAGCAGCAAGAAAGAGAACAATTGAGAATTTTGAAATCGAACTACTTTCTCAGCGTGTTATTGACTTTTATAAAGAATATCTGAATAAATAAAAGCGGGATACTTTTGGTTTAACAGCAATACAATATGTTGCTTTAATGTAAACTCTTTTTTACCGTCCCGGATTACATTCTAATTTTCCAGCTTAAGCACTTTCTCCAGTCGTCTGATATGTCTCTCTTCATTTGAAAATTCCGCCCTCACAAAAGCTCCGACTATCTCAAACGCCAGTTCATACCCTACTATTCGCCCCCCCAAACAAAGCACATTCATATTGTCATGCTCAACTCCCTGATGTGCAGAATAGGTGTCATGACACACACATGCCCTGATACCCTTAATTTTATTTGCCGCAACACATGCTCCGACTCCGCTTCCGCAGATCATTATTCCTTTTGAACCGGGAGTTGCAGTAACTTTTTGTGCAAGATTAATAGTCAAATCGGGATAGTCGTCGGTCTTGTCGTAAACAATACTTCCCGTATCCTCTGTCTCAAATTTGTTCTTTACCAGGAAGTCTTTTATTTTTTCTTTGAGTTCAAATCCCCCGTGATCTGCTCCGATAAATATTTTCATAATTTCTCTCTAATTAAATAATTCCCAGGCTACGCCAAAACGGATCCCACGCCTTGGCATCGGGAAATATGGTTCAATATAATATTTGTTGTCTAATATATTTTCAAAAGTGAAGTATAGTATCGCTGCCTGCTTTATCTCGCCGGATACTTGGAAATCGATTGTAAATGAAGCCGGAACCGCCTCCCTGAAACTGATGATCGCAGGCATTCTTAAAAATGGATCCGTTATAGTATGTCCTTTTTCACTCCTGAAATCAAGTGTAAATCCTCCTTTGACAACCAGGCTGGAGTCAAAATGTACATTGCGATAATAGATTCCCAAATTACCCGATAATTGGGGTATAGGATCTTTAACCTCGCTTTTTCTTGTTGCTGAGTGATAAGAAAGCATCAGGTCGGTTTCAATAAACTCATAACCGTATTTTATAAAACACCCGACTCCCATATCATTCTTGTAAAGATTTTCAGTCAGAATGGTCGTACTGGCACTTAATGGATTGGGGAAATCCGAATCATAGTATCTCTGGTAAACAACTAACCTGGTAAAAAGCGAACCGGATGTATACTCAAAGGAACCGTCAATGGAAATCACTGATGGTTTATATGTGGCAGTAGTAAAGTATGAATGAAAGCGCTCATATCTGCTTATCCCGAAGTAGATTTTAACGTTTTCTGCAGGACGCAGAGTCAGGTCGCTACCAAAGCCATTGTAAACATTTTCCCTGAAATATACTGACTTGGCAAAGAATGAAGGGGTAATCCCAAGCGGAGCAATATTTATATTAAGATTTCCGGCAAAGCCGGATATGTTTTCCTTTAATGACAAATCGGGAATAAGCCGGGGATTCAAATAATAGATTCTCTTTAAATTCCTTGTTTCATGAAAGCCGTAAAGATCCAGGCGAAACAGGGAAAGGGAAAAATTCTGTTTTACGGAAGCCCCTATAACATCGTAGGATTCATCAAACTTAAGCCCTTCCTGATTTGCAGCAAGCCCGTGTTCATTTTGACGGTTTTCGTCAAGGTTTTTATCATAATATAAATTAATCTCGGTCAGAGTATTTCTGCTAAGCTTAAGAAGTGTTTTAAGTTGTATTTTATGACTGTTGCTCTTTCGGTACCTGTATGGATAAACAACCGGCGCCAGATACTCATTATAAAGTATATCATCAATATTCTCATACTGAGAAGCAATTTTCTCACGGTCAATACCACCGTTTAAGGAAGTAGTCCCCTTGTTAAAGAAGTAACTCCCCGAAACATTCAGCAGGTTTGAGAAAAAGTATTTTAGCTTAATGTTTCCCTGCCAGTATGACGAGGATGAGTTTGTATATGAGTCCTCAACCTTTTTATTGGAAATATCAAGTAAAAAATTTGTCTTCTGTGAAAACATGGTGTTGAACTGTACATCCACCATTCCCTCCTCTCCCGGTCCCTCATAATAGCGTATTCTGGAATAAGGAGCCGGAGGCACAAAGTCCCTTGTTAGGAAATTCAACGCGACGATATTGTTTTCCGTTCCATACAAAAAACTTCTTGATGGCGGAATAACCTCTATCGAATCAATATTCTCCGATTGTACCCGGTTAAGATCAAAAGAGTTGTAAAACCTGTCATTTACCGGGATGCTGTTCATCAGGAAACTAATCCCGTTATTTCCTGCGCCATATAGTATCAATTCATTCGGTTGACCAACAAAACCGTAATTTCTGTTAAAAACAGTCGGGAAAGAATTGAAAAAATCCCCTGTATATCTGTAATCCGTAAACACCAGATCCTCTCTCAATATAAAACTGCTCTCTTCGAACAGGGGTGCCTGTTGAATTGAAAATAATGTATCAACAGTCATTGCGGCAGTTGTGTCAACCAGAGAGGAATCGCTTATCCCCTTAAGGGTATCAATACCCGTTTGTCCTGATGCGAGAGGAGAAAACAGAAGAATTAACAAAAAAAGTTTTCGCATTACCTATTGTTCATTAAAATAATCATTATCAAATATACAAAAAATAACCGAGTTTTAACAGAAATCAAAAATTGGTGAATTAATTCTATTGTGTAAGAAAAAAAATATCGCTATTTTTTCATTCATATTTTCAGTTAAATCATAAACACCAACTAACAAAAGGAACAAAAAGTGAAAAAAAATCTTTTACTTTTACTAACACTCCTTCTAATGGCTACTGATGTCTATAGCCAGGCAATGGTTAGCACCCGTCTTCAAACCGCTCTTGCAAACAGCGAAGAAAACGAATTCGTAAGAGGTCTTATCTTTTTACGCGATCAGGTGGACATTGTAGGCTTGGATGCACAGCTTTATGAAGAAAAAGCTACTCTTGAAGAGCGTTCTTTCAGAGTTATTACTGCTCTCCAGGAAAAAGCCGCTCAAACTCAGGGCAATCTTATCGCTTTTCTTGAAGCCAATCTGGCAAGCAAGAAGGTCTTTCAATATCAGACTTTTTGGATTGCAAACATGATAATGATCGAGGCAAAACCCGAAATTTATCAGCAGTTAACGAATAGCATCGAAATCCTTGAAATGGATCTGGATGCAGTTCTTCAATACGATAGACCCACAATTTCAAGTGAATCTCCAACCGGAATTGAAACAACAGAATTAGGTCTTAGAGTTATCAATGCCCACTTGCTCTGGCAAATGGGAATTACCGGTCAAAACAGAATCGCCATGAATATCGACACCGGTGTTTATCCGACCCATCCGGCACTTCAGCATAAATGGAGAGGTAATCATGTTCCTCCGGGCCAGGCATGGTTCGATCCTTCACAGCCAGGTGCAACAACTACATCAGACTGCGACGGTCACGGCTCCCATACCATGGGAACAATGGTGGGAAGATCATTAACTACTCCCGATACAGTTGGTGTTGCTTTTGATGCTGAATGGATTGCAGCTAAAACAATCTGCTCATCTCCTCACACATCCAACTCTGTTGCAGCTTTCCAGTGGGCAATGAATCCGGACGGAAATCCGTCAACCATTACCGATATGCCCGATGCTATTAGCTGTTCATGGTACGATCCTAACGTTAGTGACGAATGCTCAGGTATATATGTTACTACCCTTAACTCTGTAGAAGCTGCAGGTATCGCGGTTGTTTTCTCAGCCGGAAATAACGGACCAGGTGCCAGCACAGTAACAAAACCAAAAAATATTAGCACTAACGAAGTAAACGTTTTCTCCGTAGCAGCTATTGATGGTGCCCTGTACAATGGAGGAAATAATAACCCGATTGCATCTTTCTCCTCACGTGGTCCTTCAACTTGCGGCGGAACAGGTTCCTTGTTAATTAAACCCGAAGTCTCAGCTCCCGGAGTTAACGTACGCTCCTCAGGAACCACAACCGGTTATAACCTGCTCGACGGAACCTCAATGGCAAGCCCGCACGTCGCAGGCGCTATTGTTCTCTTAAAATCCGCCTTCCCTACATTAACCGGACATCAACTCAAAATGGCTCTTTACAACACTGCAAAAGATCTTGGAACAGCCGGCGAAGATAACAACTACGGAAAAGGACTTATTGACTTATATGCAGCGTTCCTTTCATTAGGAACACCTGATGTTATTCCTCCAACTCCGATAACAAACCTTTCCGTTGGAAACGCTACATCTAACAGTCTAATGCTCAATTGGACAGCACCAAGCGATACAAGTGTGGGTGGCGTAACGAGATACGATATCAGAATATCAACTACTCCGATTACCGATACAACAACATTTGCTGCAGCCACACCGGTTAACTTCCCCAATGCACCCGCTGCACCGGGGTCACCCGAGCAACTTATTGTTACAGGTTTAACCTCAAACACACTTTATTACTTCAATGTTAGATCGAGAGATACCTGGGGCAACTGGAGCGTCCTCTCCAATCCCGGAAGTTCATCAACCCTTCAGGCACCTACTGTACTCGTTACTCCTTTAACACTTACGAAAACTTTGGCAGCCGGTGGAGAAATCTCCGATACTATACATATCACAAATAACACAGGATTCCCTTCAACCCTGGACTACAATGTTGCCTTTGCAAACAATACTTTCCCGGAAGGGAAGTACAGGATACAGGTTATTCCTTCAAAGAATGAAACCGAAGCAGTTCAGGATAAGGATAATCCTACAATTATCTACGGTCAGTCAATTGAGGGAAGCGGCGGTCCGGATCTCGGTGGTTACGAATGGATCGACAGTGACGAGCCAAACGGACCGGCTTATGTTTGGAACGATATTTCAACAACCGGAACTCCTATTACCAACTGGGTTGCTACAGGTACCTTTGGTGCCACGGATGAGGGTTATTCCGGACCATATAATTTCGGATTTAACTTTAAATTCTACGGACAGGTAAAAACACAGTTCTATCTCTCCTCAAACGGATTTATCTGCTTTGCACCTATCACCACTAATTCATTTACAAATGCAGCACTCCCCGGTTCAGCAGTTCCTAATGAACTCATTTGCCCCTTCTGGGATGACCTTGATGCTAAAGCTCCCGGAACAGTTCATTACAAACAGGACGGCAACAAGATGATCGTTCAGTGGACCAACTACCAGAGATACAGCGGAACAGCCGGCTATACCTGGCAGGTTCACATGTACTCAAGCGGAAAAATTATTGTTTATTATAACACAATGACGGGTACTATAAACTCAGCTTCTGTTGGTCTGGAAAATGCAACCGGAACAATCGGTCTGCAAGTTGCCTACAATGCCAACTACATTAAGAACAACCTTGCTCTCAAATTCTCTGCTGAGCCTGACTGGCTGGTAACCAACAGCCCGCTTAACGGGACACTTTTCAATGGTAATACCGCTAATCTGCTTCTTACTTTCAAAACCGAAGACTATCCGATGGGTGCTTACTCAATGGATGTGGTTGTTACTAGCAATGCAACCAATCTCCCGTCAGTTACAGTTCCGGTTTCTATGACCATAGTTCCCATACCTGTAGAAATGACCTCCTTCACAGCAGAAGCTGTTAACGGACAGGTACAACTCAAATGGGAAACCGCTACCGAAACAAACAACCAGGGCTTTAAAGTTGAAAAACGCCTATCCGGTACCGAAAGCTGGAAAGAAGCAGGATTTGTTGAAGGAAACGGAAGCTCGGCACAAGCCCATTCATATACATTTGTTGACAAAAACAACTCAGTCGGTAAATATGAATACAGACTGAAACAAATCGATTACAACGGAGATTTTGAGTACAGTAAAATAATTGAAGTTGAACTCGGACTACCAACGGCATTCATTCTAGATCAGAACTTCCCGAATCCGTTCAATCCGAACACAACAATCACTTATTCGTTACCGGAAAAATCCGATGTAACAATCAGTATTTACAGTTCAATAGGCGAATTTATAACCACGCTCGTAAGCGAAACAAAGGAAGCCGGCTATTACAAAATAGATTTCGATGCTTCGAAACTTGCCAGCGGAACTTACATTTATCAGATGAACGCCACCGGTACAAACGGTAAGACCGTTATGTCCAAGAAAATGATTCTGATGAAGTAAATTCGTTTGTAACGTTTTTAACGTTCATAACGTTTATAACGGAAAAGCCGGCAGAAATGCCGGCTTTTTTTATTTGTGTTGGCCAGGGTCGAAAGTCCATAGTCAAATTCGTTCGTAACGTCCGTAACGTTTATAACGCTCGTAACGGAAACATCTGCGTAATTTAATTTACTCAATCAATTGAGATAATTATCTCAGTGTATTGAGTGATTTTCCTTACCTGATTTTATCTGAAGAACTGAAGGCACCTTTCTGAATTCATTGTTTGCGCAATAATTAAAGATTATTATATTAGAATGATGAAATTTGACAAATTTGAAGATATTAAAGCCTGGCAGCTTGCCAGGGAGACAGTCTTGGATTTATACAGGATATTTGCCGAAAACAAAGATTATGACTTCAAAAGACAAATAATCAGAGCGGCAGTGTCTATAATGAACAACATCGCAGAAGGATTCGAAAGACAGACAAACAGTGAATTCAAGCAGTTTTTATATATTGCAAAAGGTTCCTGTGCTGAAGTTCGGAGCATGTTGTATATTGGATTGGAGTTAAACTACTTATCACAAAAGGATTTTAATTAAATCTCGGACAACGCAGATCATATTTCAAAAATGTTATCGAATTTAATAAAGACATTAAAAACATAAAAAATATTTACGTTATAAACGTTATAAACGTTACAAACGTTACAAACGGAAATGCTAAAACTTTCTAACACAAAAATCTGGTTAAAACCTTTACTGATTCTTGTCGCTGTCAGTATCGGCATCTTCGGGATACTCCGCGGAATTGACTTCCTCCTGATCAGGGAAGGGGTACATCCCTTTGCCGTACTCTACAGTACCGATATCGGAAACCTGACCAACACCCTTAGCGGACTTGGGGAAGTGATAGTTGCTATCCTTGGTATTGAGATAACAGTTATCGCGATTATCGTGCAGTTAGCCGCCAACAAATATTCATCCAAAATAATGGACCTCTTCGTTGGGGATAAATTCAACGTAGCAGTTATCAGCCTTTACGTGATAACCTCAATAAATACAGTGCTAGTCGTCAACACAATAAACGAGCGATCACTAAACTATTTCAGTATCACATTCACACTGGTTCTTATCATACTCTCGCTTCTTTTTGTAATCCCTCATTTCAATTATATCTTCAACTTTTTGCGGCCGGAAAACTTTCTGGCCTATGTAAGCAGGAGGGCGGCGGAAAAGCTGGAGAACATCCCATCGGATGTTAAGGGGATACTTAAAGCCAAGAGAAAAACCCGGGAAGACATTGATTTTATTGGCGATATCGCTCTCAACTCCGTTTTCCAGGGGGACAGATCAGTCACGCTCCTCTCACTCACGTCGCTCAGGGAAATTCTCACGGAGTATTTCACACTCAAAAGTGACCTCCCTAAAGAGTGGTTCCGGATAACGGATGAGGAAAAATTCGATCCCGACTTCTCAAGCTACAGCGAGTTCGTCCTTAAGAGTATAGAAGAGAACAAAGTCTATCTAGAGCGGAAGATATTCAGTCTCTATGATGTAATATTCAACAACTCTAAGACCAAGCTTCGGGATGTGGCAAGCGGCGTACTTCTGAACACACAGCTAATCACAATAGAGGCAGTCCGGTGGGGAGATCAGGGGGCAATAGACAACTGCCTGAAATATTTCAATTCATACCTCAGGGCTTCCATCCGGGATAAGGATCCCCGTTCCGCCTTCAACACCCTCGAGCATTACAGGATAGTGGCGGAGGAAGTACTCACAAAGTTTCCGGAAATAGTGGAAAAAATCTCCGTTTACTTCAGGTATTACGGTCAGGAAGCCAACAAGAATCAGGTTCTGTTCATACTTGAGACTGCCGCTTTCGACCTTTGCAGGATAAATGAGCTGGCATACGAGAAAAAAGTTAAAAACATGAACGAACTCCTGGACCTCTTCCTGACGGTGGACGAACCGGCTGAGGGCGCGGAGAAAGAAGTTTCATTAATAGGGGTCAGGATAGCACAGGTTAAACTTGCGGGGTATTACCTGCTCCATAAGGAAGAAGAGCTGGCGCGTCAAATCTTCCGTGATATGCAGGTTGAGCCGTTTGCCAGGATTAAGAAGATTGAAGGAATAATTTTCGGGACAGCGCAGGAAGAATTCTGGGAAATCACCCCGCGCGGAGTCAATTTTTACTATATCGAACCCGAAGCCAGAGCCGCCCTGAAGCAGTTTTTCGGGTGGTTTGAAGAAAAACAAGTGTGTTCTTAGTCAATTACCAATAAAAAGCCAAAAATAAATTAAAAATAATTTGACATTTATACTAAAAAAAGGTTATTTTTTAGGCGGTAAAATATTATTTTAGTAAAGCTATACATTTATGAATTTATCCGGACATTTACTCCGCAGTCACGATGATTTAAAATATACAAGAGAGAGTTTTTCCAACTATTCTAATGAGAGTTTCTCTAAATCGGAACTTGACAAAATCAGGGAAAAATTTGAAAAACTGGATGTTGATAAACTGAATAAGTTAATAAAAGTAAGCGTTTCGCTCGAAATAGTCTTTTATTTTTTTGTGTTTTGTGCTGTAGCCCTGGCTTTTGTTTACTGGGGATGGAATTACGGAAAGGAAATTGTGTCAAAGGACTATACCGGATTAGTGATGATTTCGCTTGTCGGGTTCTTTTTCCTTCTTCACGTTGTGTTTATAAGATTAAGATATAAAAATTACGAACGTTACATTCAGGTTAAAGGGACAAAACAGTCAGACTTCAACAAGCGGTCAATAACCTGGCTCGGGGATAAAATGACCACCTCATGGATAGAGAGGTACGAAAACAATATTACCGGACTGGTTTATTTTGGTGCGGGGCTTCTGGTGGTGGTTGTTGGTTTAAGAGGTCTGGGTGAGAGGATTATTGAACTCGGATTTCCTTTCCCCACCTGGCTTGTGGCAAAGGACGGTTTGAAGCTGGGGGTAATTTTTGTTGCTCTCTTTATTGAGTTCGGGCTGCTTGTTTTTCTTGCGCTTTTCACATTCTTCAAAGATGAGGAGAAACAGGAAAGCGGGAGATCGGTTTTAAATGTTAACTTTGGTCCGATAGAGAATCTGCTTTACCAGATCAGGGACAACACGACGGAGATAAAACAACTGCTGTCCGGTAACGGGGAGAGTCTGGAAGGGATACGGCAGAGGCTGGAGTCTATTGATGAAAAGACAGAAAAAGAAAAAGTAAAAGAACTTTTAAACGAATTAATTGTTATATTTGAAGTTAAGTTAAAGGAAATTGTTGCGATTTTAGGCTCTGCAGAGACGGAAAAGATTAAGATGATATCGGAAAGTGTTGTGTTAATCACTCAGTCTGTTGACAAAATTTCAGTGAACATAAAAGATCCGGAATTGAAAGAGCGGATCGAAGGGTTTACGGAAAGTATGCTTAAAATTAAGAACGTACTGGGCATGAAAGTTTAGGAAATTAATAATATTATACTCTTACAAAACCAAATGAGGTTTGACAGATGAAATCTAAAATTATATACTTTGTTTTGTATCTTGTGGTAATAGCAGAATTGCTGGTGGTGATTTATGAAAGAGACAAACTTGTTGATATGCTCCAGTCTCAAGTTGAAGTAGATAAATATTTACAGGAATTAGTGCTGGTTGATATTTTGCCAGGCACAAAATTTGTTCCAACCCCTAGAAAATCCAGTGGTTTCAATTTTGTAATGGTTAAAGGTCTTGCTAGTGAAGAAGAAAGAGAAAATCTGATTTTCTATGCGCAACGAATTTCTCCGGCCTCCGATTTGCCTGATAAAGTTAACTCAAGAGAGATTAATAATCAATACGTAACTATTAAATCAAATAAAGAAGTAGGTGTACTAGAGTTTACATCAAGTTGGGCTGAACTACCAGGTTCAATTAGGGGAGCCACAACAGGTGGAGGTTCTTACGACTTAAAGTATCGTATTCATGCTGAAGGAAGGAGAAAACTCCCCGGAGGACTGACGGCTGAAGGATATGATAAAATATTAAGTCAAATAAATAAAATTAAAGATAAGAAAGACTGGCGATTTTATTATATCTTTGGAATGTCAGACTCCCTTTTAATTAATGTTTTGAAAGTGGCTAAAGATCCAGCAATATATGGTATTGATGGAGGTGAGTTGAGTTCTTTAAAGAGTAGTTTTGAAGGAGTGGAAAATATTAAAGATGCGAAAAAATTAAAAGAATTAGCAGACAAGTATAAAAACATAGATAAAATTATTAAACTTCGCGAAGAATTTGAGATTGTGAAAACCAAGCCGGTTGAAGTTACATTAAAAATATCTTATGGAGCAACGAATTGAGGTTAATTATGAGAGTGTTGATAATAATATTAATTTGTTCTTGTATTGTTTTTCCTCAGAAAGTACAGCAGGAAAAAGTTAGCAATACAGTTAAAGTTTATCCTCATGTAAGACAAAATTTTCCACCCGAGATACCCATCGTTTATTACCCAATATCAGGATTGTCTTTCAGTCCTAGTAATATAAAAATCACCGTTCTCAAGGATGATCAGGGAAAACCGGGAAAGACAATAAACGGCGGACAATCAAAAAAAGAATTAGAAGAGGTCGGTGTTGGAGAATCAATTATAACACACTTCGAAATTACTCATAGAGATGTAATGGCGAATAATGGAGCAGGATTCCCGGGTTATATCTTTGCCAACCTTGAGTTTACTAAGCCGGGATATCGCTATGAAATTACATTAAAAGGTTCCACCTCGCTAGACCAGACTAATTATATGCGGCCAGTTGGTTTGAGTTTTAAATCCCCATACTTTGGTCAGGAAACTTTTATTGTTGAAGTTGCCTACCCCAGTAAAGCGGATAAAGAATTCCAACTGCTTGACGCATATTATTTTGGAGAAACGGCTACCATTCCTTTCTCGATGGATGGTATTCCACGCTTGGATTCTAAAACCGGAGAAGATTTGTATTCCTATAAAGTCTTTATTGACAAAAAAGTTGAAAAAGAAGGAAAGGGGAGTTCAGTTGGGCTATCTGACATCCTGAAAAATGAGAAGTTTATTGATAAAGATATTAACGTTGAGGGATATTATCGGGGGCAGATTATCAAATATGATGACGGTTCAGAATCAAGGTGGAGAACTTCACTCAGATTAAAACAGGGCGAGGTATTGTGCGAAACAAAATGGGTGGAAGCAAATACCGGTCTACCTGTTCCGACTCTTAATATTACTAATAAAGAAAATTTAACTTTCAAATTTAAACTAAAAGTTAAAGGTTTTGAGAAATTGACTCCATTAAAAGGAATCAAGTCTCAGGATCAGAAAATTAGATTTAATAATAAAGCCGGTCTTACACCTTTAGACAAAGGAACGGACGTTGGTCCTGACGGTGAAGGCTATTATTATATGACTTTTAGTTATCAGGACTTCAAATCTGCTTTTGGTTCTGGAACAGAGGTCCTTGCTGAATTTTATTTCTTTGACTCAGCGGGTAATAAATTTGACAAATCGTTTTTAGCCAAGATTGAATACTAAAAAAGGTAAATGAAAATGAAAAAAATATTATTGTTCTTTGTTTTAACAATAACTGCTTTTGGACAAGATGTTGATTTTGTATCCAAAATCATTAAAAATTATGTTGCCAAAGACGAGAGTAGAAGGCCGTTGGAAATATACTACCCAAACACTGAATCCACTTTCGATCAAAACATAATTAGTGCAATTAAATCTTTTGAGAAGGATTCATCATATTTGCCCGGTCGTCTAAAACCGGTGTCAGGTATAAGTGAATTTGAAATAGTTCTAAAGGCTTCCGGTAAAGGAAAATATAAATTTACAGAAAAAAACAAGTATCTTTTTTATATAACGCTTGAAAATAAAGCAATAACAAAAATTACCAAGTTATCTGATATCGACGAGATACTTTACGTTATTGAAAAAGATGACAGTGACAATAAAACGGGACAGGACCTTGATTTTGTTCAACTCTTTAATCTTTCGCAAGATGAGAACGAATATAAAGCTTTAAAACTCGTTGCATTTCTTTTATTAAGGGATCAGGATATTGCAAAAGCACCTTTTGGTACAAAAGTGAATTTGGAGGAGATGTCTCCTAATCCCCTTTTTTTAGCTGACCAACAAATCAATAGTCCTCATTCTTTTGATAAGGCAACGGCAACAGAAGAGTATAAATGGATATATGATATATCTTTCTCTAGGGCGACTTTATATGTGGGTTCATTTCTAAATTTTCCGCTTACATTCACTCAGGAAAATCATCAGCTTTTGGGTTTGGAACTTGATAAAAATGAAAAATTACAAAACGCATTACCTTACCAATCAACAGCTTATAAAGTGGGAATGAGGCTTCTCGTTCCGGGTACTGAAAGTATGGATAAATGGGGAATAGATATTCATCCCTATATAAGGTTTAATCTTGATCACAAGGAGATGAAAAACAACAACTTTTTGAAATATTTACTGTCCATGGAGAATTTTGAAAATTTCAGCAAGTTAAATGGGAACTTGGGGTTTGCGGTTGATATGCTTTTCTATAGTGATCCTATCTACCTTAATTTTTACGGTTCCTTTTCAAGTATGAAATTTGACAAGAATTATATTTATACATATGAGATGAATCCGATCGGTCTTAGGTATAAAAATGCCATGTTTAGTTTTACGGAATTTGCGGCGACTCTCTCATTTTATTGGGATATTGTTGAAATGCACAAGGTTAATTTCGATATAGGTGCTGGTGGTTTTGATGTTTACGGGAATGAGGTCTATGACAACGGTCAGGTAAGGAACTATAAACTTGCCAATTTAGCTTTTCTCCCCATCATTGGATTAGATTATAACATGCTAACAAAACCCAAAAATCAATTGTTGGGAATCGGAGCCCGATTCTTTGATGGTTTTGTTAAATTTAATACATGGCTTCAGCTTTATAGAAGTGAAGGAGATGCAACTAAAGTTAGATTGGAATTGCAATTCCTTACTGACAGGATGATCGGAAAACCTAAGGCATGGGATAATCAGGGTGGTACTTTTATCCAACTTCGTCTCAGACACGGTTTTTAATAACGTTATTTTAAATAAATAAAAGATGAATTTATTATGAAAAAGAATATACTTATTTTAAATATAATTGTGTTGGCTTTGTTATTTAATCAAGGCATTAATTACGCCCAGAAAGTTACTGAAAATGCCAGATATATGAAAGCCACCTATGAACGCCTCAGAAATAGTGATATGATAAGTTATTTCAACGGAAATAATGATTCAACTACTCTGGAGGCTTTCAATAATAGCACATTCGAAACGGATATTCTAAAAACTAACACAAAGCTTTTAGGTGTCACTTTTAATGAAGCAGGAGGGGGTAATAAAATAGCCGGGACAAAGGATAATATTAATCAAGAGAATTTGTACAATGTTCTCGGGCCAGCTGTTTTCTTCGGATTACAGAACGATTTTGATCCTGGAACCTCGTTGGAAGACCTAAACGAGCTGCTGAATAAAATATTGAACGAGGAGGAATTAGTTTATAAAAGGAAACAATGGATTATTGATGATAAAAAAACCATCATCCAAATAGCTAATAATCTTGAAAAGAATAACAGACTGAGGCTTTTTGGAAATATTGCCCCTAAAAATTATCTGACAATAATTAAAAATATTGACTTTTATATTCTCGTTAGAGAACTGGATCATAAAGAAGGTATAAACTTTATAAGTTTTTATCCCTCCTATGATTTTAGATTTCCACAGGAACTTAGGATTCCCATTTTTGACCCGATTTATGTTGAGCAATTTATTGCCGACTTTAAAAGTGATACTACTTTGATGGCAAAGATTGGTAATAGCAAATTGTGGACTGATGCCAGCGAAACTGTTCTCGAGTACAGAAGTGAAGGTTCTTATATGATAAATCTGAATGCATATTCCCCAAATATCAGATTCTGGAGGAACCAGATAATTTACGATTACAAACCGGGAGATGATATTACCACGAAACCTTTGGAAACAAATGATCTTAGTCTCTTTGGGTACTGGGGAAATGAAAAAATTCCATTGTTTGGATGGTACTCAGATGAATATACACTAGGCTTGCAATACTCAAATAAACCATCAATATTTGATGAATACAGAAGATCATTTGCTTTTGATGCGGGAATAGTGATTCCTATGAAGAGGGTTTTCGATAAAGCTAATCCAAAAGTCCCGTTTTATAATTCCGGGTACGGAGTCTTTCTAAGACTTTCAACAATTTTGGATAAGCAAGATTTAAAAGACTTTGAATTAACACTTGAAGGAAAATTCTCCGTTAACGATAGGAAAATTGAAACATTCGAAGAAAAAACTCCTTTTAATTTTCAGACACTCAGATCTTATGCGAATTTTGAAGCTAAATGGTACACACCATGGAGGCATTTGTCATTGTTTGCTATCGATGATATTGGTAATATAGAAATTAGTGCCGGGGCTACAGGAATAGATATTCGAGATTATGCATTTGACCCCCTTCTTCCCGAGGTGAAAGAGGTTAATTCGGCACAAAAGAATGTTTTGAAAATGTTTAACACTCTGTACTTTGCTAAAGTTAGCCTAGCCAAATATACTGGTATAATAACGTATCGTGCAGACATAGGAGTAAATAACGGATTCAAATCAAAAGATAACCACAGTTATTTTATAACTAACTTTGAAGTCATGTATGACGATTTTATTGGGTTAAATACTAAAATAGGTATTAGTTTATTAAAAGACAACAAAATCCTCCCTTGGGGGAAGGACTTGTATGTTTTTGTATCACCAGTGATAAAATTTAACTTTAACTAGAACGCTAAATAATAATTTTAAGTGTGTTTGAGTTTTTATATTCAGACACACTTTTTTTTTGAATTCCTAAACTTAATAAGTATCTTTACAACCAAGTTATTTTTTTTAAGTTATATTTTGATGAGATTTTTACTTACTCTGTTTTTACTGTTTTTGCCCCTTGATGGCTTCCCCCAGGTTTTAACACATACTCAGGAAACAGCGAATCAAACATCTGTGATCCTGCAGGAGTATCCCGTTGCCAAAAATATCGTCGAACTCAAAAGCAATATTTACAAAATATTGCATCAGCATAACAGAAAGTTAGCACTCGAGTATTTGAATAAGTCAACTAATGCTTTTAATAGTAATGGGGGATTGATAGAGGAACTGTCTTTTTTAATTAAATCTCCTCCTAGAACACCTCAGCCAATCTCTATTGAAGTTAACTTATCTGAAAGCAGTGATTATCACCCTGTTGTCTCGCCGGATGGGCAGGTGATTTATTTTTGTTCGCAAAATAGAAAGGGAGGAACAGGGGGCGAGGATGTTTTCGAATATAGATTTTCACAGAGGGATAACAAACCAAAGAATATTCACTCTATCAACACAACTTATAATGAAGCGCCAAATTGGATTTCGCCTGATTCGAAAAAAATGATAATCATCGGATTCTATTCTAATTCGATAGGGGGGGATTTATACCAGGTGGACATCTTAAAAAACAATAAATTAAAAATAAATCGATTTAATAACCCAGTTAACTCAAACTATTTTGATTGTGATGGTCAATTGTTTTCCGATTCTATTATGATTTTAGTCTCAGATCGCCCTGGAGGACTGGGGGCATTCAGAGAAAAAGGTAAAGCGTTTAATGGGGATACTTGGGGGAATACGGATATTTATCTTTCGGTGAAGAGGGATAGCGTGTGGCAGGATGTTGTGAATCTGGGACCTGTGATTAATACTGATATGGCTGAACGGACTCCATACCTTACTCCTGACGGCAAATACCTCTTTTTCTCTTCTACGGGTCATACAGGGTTCGGAGGTTTGGATATTTTTGTTTCAAAACGTCTCTCTGAATCAAGCTGGACTGAATGGTCTGAGCCGGTGAATCTTGGTTACTCTGTTAACTCTCCGGATGATGACTGGGGTTTTATGATTATTGGCGACGGCAAGACTGCTTATTTTAGTAATACGAAAGATATTTATACGTGTACGTTGCCGGATGATTTTTATAATTTCGACAGACAGTTTTCGCTTCAGGGCAAAGTAAAAAATGAATTGGGTAAATTTCTTAATGCGGACATCACCCTGACTAATCTTGATGATAATTCAACTCTTCAGGTTTCAACTGATTCCGTAAAAGGGGAGTATCGCTTTACTCTCGATCCGTTTGCGGAGTATAAGCTCGTTGCCTCAGCTTCGGGATATAATCCCGTGGTTCAGACGGTCTCTCTGACGAGTGATACTGTCTCTGTTCTGAAACGCGATCTTACTCTTATTTCACAGAGTCAGGTGAGGATTGATACTTCCGACGGTCTGATTACTGTCTTTTTTGAGTTTAATAAGTATAATCTGGAAAAATCATTTCACCCAAAGCTTGATTATGTCGCTAACCTCCTTCAGACCCAGTCTGAAAAAAGCCAGGTCACAATAGAAATCGGCGGTTATACGGATGCTATCGGGAGTGATAAATATAATACTAAGCTTTCTCTTAAACGGGCTCAGACGGTGTTTAGTGAGCTTATCAAACGCGGTCTGGAGGATGATTTCTTCGACGTTAAGGCATATGGCGAGAGTGACCCGATTGCTCCAAATAACACAAATGAGGGTCGTGCTAAAAACCGCCGCGTCGTGCTGAGAATAAAAAATAGTTTGTAACGTCTATAACGTTTATAACGTTAGTAACGGAATTGAGAAGGAGTTTGTTTGCCAATAGACTCCTTTTTTCTTTTAATATTTCGGATAATTAACTAATTTTACCCTTGTGTTATTAATTCACTAAGGGAAATGTCCATGTATTATTTCATACATTTTCCCTACAGTAATCTCTAACAACAAGTTTAATTATGGAAACATCCTTCTTCACCAAAGCAAAAAAATTCCTTTCCTCCCTGAGCTTCGAAAGCTGGGTTAGACTGACAACAATTCTTGCTAACATAGGTTTAATATTCACCATTATTTTTACCTATTTCAGTTTTGAAAAAGAAATTTATAACGAGAATCAGAACTTTGCAGTCTATTTATACAAAGACTATTCTGATCTTGTTCTCTCAAGCGATAACCGCCCTTATTTAGACACTGCTTACACAAATCACTTGGATAAGATTTCTGATGACTACAAATACTTTGTTGGGTTCGTCCTGTTTTACTCAGAGTCTATTTATAACATCATGTATGAAAACGAAGCCTGGCTGAATACAGTTAAATACATGATTGAACCACATTTGAAATATATTAAATCTGCAAAGCTTATTGATAAAGCATATGACAGCAGATTTGTGGAATTTTACAATAATCTGATCAGGGAATACGACGCCCGGCAAACTCACATTCAGGAAATAAAGTAACAGGGGAAGATGTGGAGTTTCTTAATCGCAAAACAAACGAGGGGAAAAAGCTTGAAGCTGAGAATATCGAGACTATTGATAGTCGCGCAAAAAACCGCCGCGTGGTGCTGAGAATTAAAAGTTAAAAATCGTTTGTAACGTTCGTAACGTCTATAACGTTTATAACGTTCGTAACGGAATTGAGAAGGAGTTTGTTTTCTAATAGACTCCTTTATTATTATTCTATAATGTCATATCCTCTCTTTTTTGAGATCCTAAGTTAACTCTTTACTGACATTTCTATTGAGTCCTTAACCTGACATTTTTAAAGAATCATCACATTTAGCGAAAATATTTTTCATGATATATGGATAAAATGGAAAGATTTTCTAAATTGGGGTAATCGAAATTTATTTATTTAGGAAAGTACAATGCCGGTTATTTATTTGGTAGCAGGTTGTAATGGTGCCGGGAAGTCAACGGCTTCCTTCTCAATGCTTCCGGAGATCTTAAAATGCAAAGAATTTATTAATGCTGACAGTATTGCTGCTGGATTATCTCCTTTCCAACCGGAGAGTGTTTCCTTTGAAGCGGGTCGTGTTATGTTGAAAAGAATTGATCAACTTGTCCGGAGCAGGGTTGATTTTGCAATTGAGACTACACTTTCAAGCAGAAATTATTTGCTGAAAGTACCTGAGTGGAAGAGACAAGGTTACCAGGTTATCATGGTGTATTTCTGGTTGATAAACCCGGAACTGGCAATGGAAAGGATTAATGATAGGGTTAAAAAAGGTGGACATTCGGTATCAAATGATATTGTTGTAAGAAGATACTACAGAGGAATTAAAAACTTGTTTGATTATTTTATCCCTGTTTGTGATTACTGGTTGATAGTAGATAATTCAACGGAAATTCCTGTGATAATTTGTGAGGGAATTAATGACCTTGATTTTGAAGTTTTTAATTCGCAAATTTGGACCCGGATTAAAGAAAGTTATAAATGATAAATAAAGTTGAATTGAGAAATAAAATTTTTCTCGGGATTACTGTGGCTATTAATAATTTGATTATTCAACGCGCTAAGGACGATGATTACCTCATTATCGAAAAAGACGGGAAGATCGTAAAAGTTCCTGCAAAAGAATTATTAAAGAATTAGTAATTTAGTCGGTTAAATCATCTAAATCTCCTTCTTAAAAAGCGAAAAAATAATTGTTGATTTTTTCAACACCCGTATCCTGCTTAACCCTCCCCAAGCATAAAGATACCTAATTTTTTACCCTGTTTCCTTAGTTCTCCCCCTCGCTCCTCCTTCGATCTAACTTCGATCACCTATGCCTTAAAGGGCATTAATTAATACCCTAAAATCCATCCTCCGGGAACTGTTGATTATTTCAACACTCTCAAAATTTATTATACAAATTTAGCCGGAATCGAATCTGTCTCATGGTGAAAAACCTTATTAGTTTGAGAGTTAATAAGGGAATGGTCGAGAGAGGAGCAGAAACGTGTCGAAAGCGCCTCGGAAGGGAAGACTTTTGCAGACAAAACCTTCCGGGAACAAAAATATGAATGATAAATTTGTCTTTGGAACCCTTGTAAAGCATCTGTCCGCCGTTCCGGATTTCCAAACACTCCCCCTGAACACAAGATTAATATTTCAAAAATAGCATAAAAACTCACAAATAGACACTCCCGGAATAGCAAATAAAAAAAGGAGCCCGCTACCAACAGACTCCTTCTAAACAACTTAAAGGACTTTCGACCTTCGACCTTCGACTTATTACTTAACGAACTTGAACTCCACCCTTCGGTTTTGTGCATATCCCTCTTCAGTATCAACCACGCTAACCGGCTTCGTCTCGCCGTATCCTTTAGCGATCAGGTTCGTCTTCTTCACACCAACAGACACCAGATAATCCACAACAGACTGCGCACGCTTCTTCGACAACTCAAGATTCGACTTATCACTCCCCCTCGAGTCCGTATGTCCCGAAATCTCCACCTTCAGGTCACTCTCCACAAGAATCTTCCCAAGCCTGTTCAGCTCCGTAAACGACTCCGGCTTCAGCTCAAACTTATTAAAATCAAAAAAGATATTGTTAATCCTCACCGAAAGCTCCCGCGCCTTCATCTCCTCAATAGACACAAGCACAATATTCTCAGTAATATTAAGCGGCTTGCTCTTGTCGCTCAGGTCCACATTCTTCGAAACAGGGTAATAGCCCTTCTTCTCCGCATAATATCCATAATTCTTCCCAAGCGGCAGCGCTATAAAATACGTCCCCTTCTGAGGATCGCTCTTTAGCTGACCAACATTCTTCCCCGTCCCCAGGTCCTCCCACACAATATCCGCCTCCAGCGTGTTCCCCTTATCATCCGTAACCTTCCCGCGAATAGTAGCAACCAGATCAGGTCTCAGCTCAGCCGGAAGCGTAATCGAAAAGATGTCATAAGCTCCGTCCCTCACTGCCGAAAAATAAGCAAGATCACCCGATGTAGCCACTTTATATCCCCAGTCATCGCTCACCGTGTTAATCTCCTTCCCCAGATTCACAGGCTCGCTCCACTCAGTCCACGAATTCTCATTCAGACGCACAGACTTAAACACATCCAGGTGACCCAGACCATAATGCCCGTCCGAGCTGAAATAAAGCGTCTTCCCGTCAGGATGAAGAAAAGCAGTCCGCTCCGCAAAAGGAGTATTTATCGTAGGTCCCAGATTAATCGGTTTTCCCCATTCATCCCCCTCCTTCAGCGAAACATAAATGTCAAGATTTCCCCAGTAATCGCCGTGAAAAAGCTCATCAGCTCCTTTTTCCGCATAAAGACCAACTCCCCCTTTTCTGTCGGAAGTAAAAATAAGCGCATTCCCGTCGCTCGTAATCATAGCGTCCGACTCAAAATCCGGGCTGTTCACCGGTTCGTCAATATGTTTCACCTTACTCCATCCGTCAGGTGTTTTATCCGAATAAAATATATCCCCATTCCCCAGACTCTGCGAATAATTCCCGAAAATCAGAATCCTGTTTCCGTCCGCCGAAATAGCGTTAATGCTCTCATTCCCTTTAGTATTAATAATCTTTCCCAGGTTCTCCGCCTCACCCCATTTCCCGTTGACAAATTCCGAAACCCAGATATCCTCTCCGCCAATATTATCCGGATTCTCCGCCCTTGTAAAAAACATATACGTTCCGTCCGCGGAAGGATTCGGTTTATACTCCCCGTATTTAGGAGAATTCGTCCCATCTCCCAGATTAGTAACAATCAGGTCTTGTTTAGCAGCGATAAGCAGGGCATTCATCTTTTCAAATCGTTTCTCCATTCCCTTGAAATAAGACTTGAAATTCCCAAACACATCAGCCGCCTTATCCCACTCCCCCTCCTCAATATATTTCTCGGCAATTCTCTGAACAGCCACAAACGCATCCTCCGAAGGAGCATTAGTTTTAACAAACTCCTCATACTTATCAAGATTCTTGGAAGTAGGTGCTTCTTCAAGGTCAATCGGTTTTGTTTTAGATTTAGGACCCGTCGCCCCTGCCTGGGGGAGAATAAGAATTGACATCAGAAAAAAAAGAACAGGAACAATTACACGTATCATTTGCTGATTCCTTAAGTTAAAAATTGATAAAAACACACAAATTAGAAACAAAAAAAGAATAAATTCCGTTCACAAACCCCAGCGGTGACAGGTGACTGGTTGCTAGTACCTGGTGACTGGTTATATCACTTAATGGACGTTGATAATTTTGAAATTAATTTAGAAACACTTATACATTTTTCTACAAGGAGGTTGTATTTATCTTCACTGCAATATTTCAACTCAACAGCAATATGAACCATGCTCCTCACTTCGGCTGCTGATCCCTTGGCAACATTCAGAAAGTACCCGAACTCTTTACTTGTTCTTCTTTCAAAACCCTCGGCAATATTATTCATAATACTCAGGGCAGCTCTGAAGTACTGGTAAAGAAAAACAGTATCTTTAACGTCCTTAAAAATTACTTTTGACTCAAGATAAATCGATTTAGCAATTTGCCATGACTGAATATCCTCAAATTCTTTAATTAACATAAATCACCCACTTTATATTATAAAAAAACTTAACTAGTCACCAGGAACCAGTTACTAGGAACCAGGCACCCGTCACCAGTTACCAGGCACCCGTCACCAGTTACTAGGTACCAGGTACCCGTCACCAGGTACTAGGTACCCGTCACCTAAAAAAGAATATCCTGCTCAATAGTTTCCAGCAGACGCAGATAGCTTTCATACCGGAAATCGAAGATCTTTTCATCATTAACCGCTTGTTCAACCGCACAACCCGGCTCGTGGTTATGTGTGCAGGTGCTGAACTTGCAAGCATTGATATAGGGTAGAAAGTCTATAAAGTAATGTCCCAGATCCTGTTTTTGAATCCCAAAAGGATCAATTTCTCTTATTCCCGGTGTATCAATGATATATGTTCCCTCTTCAGTGGGAATCATTGTCGAGGTAACGGTCGTATGTTTCCCCTTCTGATTAAAACTGCTGATCTCTCCCGTCCCCAGATTTAAGTTTGGGTAAAGCGCATTTATCAGGGATGACTTTCCAACACCTGACTGCCCCCAGAATATCGTCTTTTTGTTCTGCACTTCTTCCTTAATTTCCTTAATTCCTCTTTTATCGATTATACTTGCAGGTATCACTGTATAACCGATTTCTCTGTATGCTGCTATAAATTCTTCTGCCAGCCTGGCTTGATCGAGATCCATTTTATTTAGAACAATTATTGACTCAATGTGTGATGACTCCGCCGCTACTAAAAACCTGTCTATTACCCGATAATTGAAAACCGGCTCAAAAATCGAAGATACAATCACCAGCCGGTCAATATTCGCTGAAATCACCTGCTCAAGCCGTTCGCCCCTGTAGCCCGAGCCCTTAATCTTAGGTGCTTTACGGGAAATATAGTTATTCCTGGGCAGTATCTTGTGTATAACTCCGCTTTTCGCATCATTCGGGGTAAACTCCACAAAATCACCAACCACTGCAATATCAAGAGCATACTGCTTGTCTTTCTTCATATGAAAATCTTTTTTGAATTTTCCTTTTAAAGTGCAGCGGTAGATATTCCTGCTTTCACTCTCAGAAACAAAGTAATCCTTTTCAATTCTGATAACTGTTCCGTTAATCTCAACCTCGCAAATATTTATAAATATTATGACAAAATTAACCAAAAAAGGGGAGTCTGCAAGTTATGGAGAGATTAAAATAAAAAATTCTTTTGACGTTTTTAAGAATTAAACTATATTTGAAGGACATTTTTTATTAACCTTTAATTCTATTCAGAGAAATAGGAAAGGAAACTTATATGCTGCAAATCAGGCAAAACAAACCCCCCATTAAAACGTATCCGTCCGGAGAAAAGGAGTATTATTCCCATGAAAATTAAAGCTACACTCGTTGATGAAACAAGTCTCTCCAGAATCATCACCCGCATGGCGCATGAGATTCTCGAGAAAAACAAAGGCTCAAATAACCTTGTGCTTATGGGTCTCCGGACACGCGGAGAATTCCTGGCTAAAAGAATTCATTCAAAAGTTGAAGAGATTGAAAAACTTAATATTCCACTCGGCATTCTTGATGTAACCTTGTACAGAGATGATTTCCGGACCCGTTTGAAACAACCTCAGGTTTCAGTATCAAATATTACATTTGATATTAACGAAAAGGATATAATCCTCATAGACGACGTCCTTTTTACCGGTCGCACAATCCGTTCTGCTCTCTGCGCGCTTATGGATTATGGACGTCCCAGTACAATACAGCTTTGCGTACTGGTTGACCGGGGTCATCGTGAACTTCCGATAACCGCGGATTATGTTGGCAAAAACATACCCACCTCCATTGATGAAGAGGTAAGGGTAAGACTTAGTGAAGTGGACGGTGAAGATGCCGTTTATTTGGTGGACGTAAAAGACGGAAAGGAATAAATATATGCCGCTAACAAGTAGACATTTGCTTGGCTTGCAAGGTGTCCCAAAAGAAGATATTCTGCTCATACTGGATACCGCCACTACTTTTAAAGAAGTTCTCGACAGACCAATTAAAAAAGTTCCCACGCTGCAGGGAAAAACAGTGGTCAACCTCTTTTACGAAAACTCAACGCGTACGCGCATCTCCTTCGAACTTGCAGAGAAACGACTTTCTGCAGATGCCCTGAACTTTTCAGTTTCCACCAGCAGTGTGAAAAAGGGGGAGACTTTTAAGGATACCATCAGAAATATCGAAGCAATGAAAGTTGATATGATAGTTGTCCGGCACTCAGCTGCAGGGGTTCCTTATTTTCTCACACAAATCTCAAACTGCAATGTGATAAACGCCGGAGACGGTACCCATGAACATCCGACACAGGCGCTGCTCGATTTCTATTCAATACGCGAAAAACTTGGGAGACTCCAGGGAGTAAGAGTTTGCATAGTCGGGGACATTGCACACAGCAGGGTTGCACTTTCCAATATTTTTGGGCTGAAAGCCGTTGGTGCCGAGGTCTCAGTTTGCGGTCCGGGCACAATGATCCCTGGTTTTATTGAAGATCTTGGTGTAAAAGTATATCATCGCATAGATGACGCAATAATGGAAAACGATGTACTGAATGTTCTCAGGATACAGCTTGAACGGAAAGCCCGTGAATATTTTCCATCTATAAGGGAATATCATAACTACTTCGGAATTACACGCGAAAGGCTTGACCGGCTAGGAAAGGATATACTGATACTGCATCCTGGTCCAATAAACAGAGGAGTTGAACTCTCGTCTGAAATTGCCGACGGCATGAATCAGATAATCCTGCAGCAGGTTACCAACGGGGTTGCTGTTCGCATGGCGGTTCTTTATTTACTTGGCACTCAAAATTAGGAAGGAAGTTAATTATGAAAATTGCATTGAAAAATATTATTGCTTTTAATCCCGAACAGAATCTGAACAAAAAAACCTCCCTGATAATTGAGGATGGAATAATCACTAAAATAGGAAATATTACCCCCGAGGATTCTAAAAATTCCAAAGTCTATGATTTAACTGATAAATATTGTTCTCCCGGTTTCTTCGATATGCATGTGCATCTTAGAGAACCCGGACGGGAAGATAAGGAAACAATCGAGACGGGTGCCCTTGCGGCAGCTAACGGTGGATTTACGGGAATTGCCTGCATGCCCAATACAACCCCGGCAATAGATTCTGCGGAAGTAGTCACCTTTATTAAAGAGAAAGCAAAAAATAATCTTGTGGATATTTTTCCGGTTGGGGCTGTAACAGTAGAAAGAAAAGGTGAACTGCTTTCTCCGATGGCAGAGCTTTATGATGCCGGAGCAGTGGCTTTTTCGGATGATGGTGTTGCGGTTAAATCTAGCAGAATACTTAGGACTGCACTGGAGTATGCAAAAATGTTCAATCTTCCGATAATTGACCATTGTGAAGATGACTCACTTGCAGGAGGTGCTATGAATGAGAGTTTTAACTCAACTCTTCTTGGACTTCCTCCGATTCCTTCCGTGGCTGAGGATATTATTGTGAGCCGGGATCTTCTTCTTGCCGAATATCTGGACGCGCGCATACACATTGCCCATATCAGCACCAGGCGTTCAGTTGAATTAGTCCGTATGGCAAAGTCCAGAGGAATAAAAGTTTCCGCGGAAGTAACTCCTCATCACTTTACCCTGACGGATGACGCGGTTAAGACATACGATACGAACACAAAAATGAATCCGCCCCTCCGAACTAATGCGGATGTGACTGCAATTCTTGAAGCTTTGAAAGACGGGACAATTGATTGTATTGCGAGCGATCATGCCCCTCACGCCATTGAGGAAAAAGAGGTTGAATTTGAAGATGCGCCAAATGGCATTGTGGGTCTGGAAACACAGATCGGACTTGCATTTACTGAATTATTTCACAAGAAAATACTTTCCCTGGAACAAATGATAGAAAAACTTGCAATCAATGCACGGAAAATATTAAACATTCCCATTCCCAAAATCGAAGTCGGAGCCGAGGCTAATCTTACAATCTTTGATCCGGATGAAATTTGGACTGTAGATATTTCAAAATTCAAATCAAAGTCAAAAAATTCTCCGTTTAACAAAAGACTGCTTCAGGGCAGGTCGTTTGCAGTATTAAATAAAGGTAAAATGTATTATAAGGGGAGCTTTATCGAGATCTAAAATTTATTAACTAAATAGTCTGAACGACTAGGGCAAATTTAATGCGTCTTAATTACGCACTATTATTCCTTTTCTCCCTCAGTGCTTATATTTTCCCTCAGGGAGAACCGGATATTATTCTTTCCGAAGTTATGTTTTATCCTGCTTCGGGAAATAATGAATTTATTGAACTATATAATCAGAGTGAAACGGAGTATATAAACCTCGCATCATTCACTCTGAAGTATTATACCTCTAATCCCGATAGCATAAAGGATGCGGGATACGGAACCGTTTTACCTCCCCGCTCCTACGCTGTTATCTTTGAAGGTGACTATTCGCTGGATTCGGGGATATATAAAAATCTCATTCCTTCAGAAGCGTTGATACTAAAGATAAAAGACAACTCCTTCGGTACGAATGGAATGGCAAACACAACCTCAAGAGTCCTTTACCTGATCAGATCCCCGGGGGACTCATCACAAGTATATACATATTCAGCCAATAACCAGCTTTCTTTTTCCGACGAGAAAATTCTATTATCGGGGGATAACACCTCCGGTAATTGGGGAAACTCCCTGCATTTAAATGGCACACCCGGTTATAAAAATAGTATATCCCCCAAAATGTTAGATGTGGAAGCTAACCTTCTCACCGTAACACCATCACTTATTCTTTCAGGAGGCACGGCAACAGTCAACATGAAAGTCGTGAATCGCGGGTTCAATAATCTTGCCGCTTATAACGTGCAGCTTTTTTCGGATGCGAATAAGGACTCTGTTCCGGTTCAACAGGAAATGATTTTTGAAGACGACTTTGCAAATCTGCCCCCCGGTGATTCGCTGATACTCGTTTTCGAGATAGAGAATCTTCAGCCCGGTACATATTATCTTATTCTAAAAGTATCAACCATAGGAGATGAAGACTCAACAAACAATATTCGTTTTTCCTCCTTCACTGTTCAGGAATCTTATAACGAGTACAACGACCTCGTAATAAACGAAATAATGTATGCTCCGGTAAGCCCAATGCCGGAATGGATCGAACTTTTCAACCGCACAGGACACACTATAAATCTTAAGAAGTTCACAATTTCAGATAACAATTCAACTGCTTATCTTTCAGGCAAAGATGTCTTACTCCCTTCAGAAGAATTCGCTGTAATCAGCAAGGACTCTTCGCTTCTGAATTCATTTCCCGGGATCACGTATTTTTATACAGCTAATTTCCCCGCACTGAATAACACCGGAGATGCGCTGGTAATAAAAGATTCTCTTGGTGTGGTTCTGGATAGTCTTTATTACTCTCCTTCCTGGGGTGGTGCAGCGGGAGGTGTCTCCTTAGAAAGAATTTCAGTTAATTCTGCTTCTCAGGACAGTAGCAACTGGGGTTCATCAAGAAGTCCTTTAAAAGCTACTCCCGGAGGAAAGAACTCTGTTGTCCCATTGATAATTGACCTCTCTCTGGAGCGTTTCTTTCCCGCTTCAAAATATTCAGTAGCAGGGGAGGGGAATGCATTGTTTATAATTGTTAAAAACCGTGGCATTGCAAACGTTTATGCTTATCAGGTCCGGTTCTACCATGATGCAAACAGAGACTCAATTCCACAACCGCAGGAAATTCTGACTTCGCTTTCCGGTTCATATCTGGCTTCGGGGGACAGTGCGGAATATGATTTTCAAATACCGGCAATTAATCCGGGGGAAAATATTTTTATTGGAGTAATTGATTGTGCCGGAGATGAAAATCCGGCCAGCAACAAAGCTTTTGCGAATATAAGGGGAGTTCCGGTAAATGAGATTCGCGGCGATCTTGCAATCAATGAAATAATGTACACGCCTGTTTCGCCTGAACCCGAGTGGATTGAAATAGTAAACCGGAGTCAGAAAGTAATATCACTAAAGAATTATTGTGTGAGCGATTTAAAGGATACCAACTTAGTAATAGCAAATAATCTGTCGCTTAATCCGGGAGAGTTTTTAGTGATAGCCAGGGATAGCAATATATATCTTAAATATAATCTCACTTCAAAGACAACCATCGGGAATCTCCCACAGTTGAATAACGACGGTGACCGTTTATTGCTGCTCGATTCACTTTACCGGATAATTGATTCGCTTGAGTTTAAAAGTACCTGGGGCGGAAATTCCGGGAAATCTCTTGAGAAAATGGAAATTGACTTTCCCTCAGCCGATTCATCAAGTTGGGGGACTTCCACCTCACCAACTGGTGCAACTCCGGGTTCTTCCAATTCTCTTTCACAAAAACCGGTGGATGTCAGGATAATTTCAGCATGGTCAACTCCTCTTAATCCGGTCATGGGGGATAATGTAACTATTAGTATACGAACAAAAAACAGGGGCACTTCATCAACTGAGTTTTACCTTGAACTTTTTACCGTCGTGAATGATACAATTTCCGGAATGAAACTGGAAACTTCCAATCCGATTACTCTCTTACCAGATGATTCAACTGATCACACCTTCTTGTTTCAAATTCTGAATATTAACACAACAAAAAAATTCATAATAAAAGCCATTGTACCGGATGATGGTAACCTTTTGGATAACTACATTAATCTCTCCATATCTCCCGGGGTGTTATCCGGTACAATTCTGATAAATGAAATAATGTTCAATCCACAAGGGGGCGAACCTGAATGGATAGAATTATTTAACCGGAGTCAGGATACACTTAAATTAAAAGGATGGTCGGTTTCGGATGTTTATACAAGTCCCACTGGGATAACGTTAACTGAAGATATCAAAATTTATCCACATTCATTAATAGTATTATCAAGAGATTCAAGCATTTCTGATTATCATTCATCAATCCCGGGAGGATTCTCTGTCGTTAAAATTCCTCCGCTTAACAACGATAAGGATGGGGTTGTGATTTATGATATTTCAGGGAGAGTGATAGACTCCCTTGTTTACTATCCCGATTGGACTGTCCCGCCGGGAAAATCACTTGAAAGAATTGACATTCAGGAGTTATCAAATATTAAAACAAACTGGAGTTCATCGCTGGATATTGAGAACAGCACGCCCGGAAGAAAAAACAGTGTGACCCCAAAGGAGAATGATCTCTCGGTAACTTTACTTTCTTCGACTCCATCAACTCCATTATATGGAGAAAGTGTACGACTCTCCGCAATTGTAAAAAATATTGGCAAAAATCCGGCTTCATCCTTCAGACTGCTGTTTGAATATGATTCCGATTCAAATAATGTAGCTGATGCACTACTTGAGGACATTTACAATCTATCATTAATTTCAGGTGACTCGGTACAAATCACCACATCAAATTCTCTTCCTCCAATTTATAAAGATGTTCTGACTTCAGTTACGGTATTCTGGTCTGAAGACGAAAATGAGTTCAACAATAAGCTTTTCAAGGTAATTACTCCGGGGTATAAGGAAAAAATAATTGTAATAAACGAATTAATGTACAATCCCGATTCGGGTGGTCAGGAGTGGGTGGAACTTTTCAATCCGACGGGAGATACTGTAAATCTTAAAAACTGGAAAATCAGCGATTTTATTTCTCCATCATCTGGTGTTATAACCACATCGGATTATTTATTCTTTCCCTCCGGGTATGTTGTGATAAGTAAAGACTCAAGCATCTTGTCCACACACCCCGAATTGTCCGGAAGGTTTTTTCTTGCCTCTTTAGGTTCACTCGGAAATAGTGAGGACGGTGTGTTTGTTTACGATTCCCGCAATACAATAATAGATAGTATGATATATCAAAGCAGCTGGGGTGGTATTAAGGGTTATTCTATCGAACGGCTTTCAGCTGATGGATTCTCCAATGACAGTTCGAACTGGGTTCAGGCAGCAGGTGGATACAAGCATACTATAGGAAAACCGAATTCTTTCAATTACGTTAAATCATATCCGCACAATTCACTGGTTATAAACGAAATCATGTATGAGGCATCTGTCTCTTCAAGCGAATATCTTGAATTCTACAATCCGGGCATGGACACAGTAGAACTTGGAGGCTGGTATATTCTGGATGAAAAGGGGGAGAAATACAATCTCTCGGATTCAGTTTTTGTTTTGCCGCCAAAAGAATATTATCTTTTAATTGCAGATTCAATTCTGTTTAATAAGTTTCCAAATCTTTCCACTTATCCGAATAAGAGGACAGCGGGGAAATCTGATTTGGGTCTCGTTAATACAGGTGAACTGATTCTTCTCAAGGATGCACTCGGAAACACAATTGATTCTTTAGTATATAGCAACAAGTGGCATAACCAGAGTATAAATTTCACTCAGGATAGATCTTTAGAGAAGATAAATCCGGTTATTAACAGCAATGACCGGGGGAACTGGAGTACTTCAGTTAATCTGAATGGTGGAACGCCCGGACAAATTAACAGTATAATAACAACAAACAGCAATATTTCGTCAAAGTTGAGTATTGCTCCCAATCCCTTCTCTCCGGATAATGATGGATGGGAGGACTTCTCAGTCTTTAACTATAATTTGTCTCGTAATGTTTCTCAAATAACAGTCCGGATATTCGATGACAGAGGACGGGAAGTCAGAACCCTTGTTAATAATCAAATATCGGGAAGCAGTGGCTCAGTCGTTTTTGACGGAAGAGATAATAATGGTAACGCGTTGCGGATAGGTATCTACCTGATTTTGCTTGAAGCCAGGGATGACAACAATAATGTCTTTGAGCGGCTAAAGGATGTAGTAGTGGTTGCAAGAAAACTTTAATAAATATTTTTGTGGATTCGGATCTGTAAATGTCAAATAAGTATCGTATAATAGCAGGATTTTCAATAATCATTCTGATTGTGATCATAATCGGCGGATATTTCGTTACCGATATGCTCAAAGGATCGCTACCGGATTATAACTCTGCCCAAGAAGTTAAAGGTATTCGAAGTAATATTGAAATTTATTTTGATTCTCTGGCTATCCCGTACATCTTTGCTGATGATGACGAGGATGTTGCCTTTACTCTTGGATATCTGCACGCGATGGAAAGAATGTTCCAAATGGATGTTATCCGAAGAGCCGGGGCGGGCAGACTAAGTGAAGTCTTTGGAGAAAAAACGCTTCCTTTTGATAAAATGTTCCGGACGGTTGGAATTGAAAAGACCGCACAAAAAATATGGGACAACTCTGATCAGAAAACAAAGAAACTTCTGCTATCATATTCTTCCGGTGTTAATGAATATCTTGCAAAAAAGGGGAAACTCCCCCTGGAATTCAGCATACTGAACTATCAGCCTTACGACTGGACTCCGGTTCACACTTTAATAGTGGTAAGAATGATGGCCTGGGAACTTAATATCAGCTGGTGGACGGATATAGCTTTTTCGGAAATTGTAAGAATGGCGGGGAGGGAAAAAGCACTTAAACTTTTACCCGACTATCCCGAAAATGCCCCGTATATTGTACCCTCTTCCTCATCAAATATATCGGCGATCGGATTGCAAAGCACGGATAGAAAATTCAGAGAATTTTTCGGATTGAAGGGGACGCATATTGGGTCAAACAGCTGGGTGGTTAACGGGAAAATGTCGGCAAGCGGAAAACCGGTGATAGCAAATGATCCGCATCTCACATACACAGCCCCGGGGAAATGGTATGCAGTAATTATTCGAAGTAAAAATTGGAATGCCGAAGGTGTTACTCTTCCCGGAGTTCCGGGGATTGTTATCGGAAAAAATGCAGATATTTCTTGGGCGTTAACCAATGTTATGGCTGACGATGCTGATTTTTATATTGAAAAAATAAACACTAAAGAAAAAAAATATTATAAGAACAACCGGTGGTTTGATCTTAATTACAGAAAAGAAACAATAAAAATAAAAAATCAGAATGATTACACTCTCGAAGTTTACCAAACCGACAGAGGTCCAATAATTTCAAATATACATCCTTACAAAAATTTCTATCCGCATTCATTCGATACAACCTCCGCAATAAGCATGAGGTGGACAGGTAATGAAGTCAGTCATGAATACCGGGCTTTCTATCAAATTAATACCGCAAAAGACTGGAGTGCTTTCCTTAACGGAGTAAAATTATTTTCAGTACCGGGACAAAATTTCCTTTATGCGGATAAACTGGGGAATATTGGATATGTTTGTGGTGCAAAACTCCCAATCCGTGAGAGCAATAACCCGACTTTTATCTATAACGACAACACTTCCGGAGTTGACTGGAAAGGTTTTGTTCCCTTTGAACAGATGCCAAGGATCTATAATCCCTCTGCAAATTATCTCGCATCCGCGAATAACAAAACTGTTCCTTCCTTCCCTTATCATATCTCTAACCTTTGGGAACCTCCTTCAAGGATTGAAAGAATCCATGAACTTATGAAAGAGAAGAAGTTCCATACTCCGGAGGATTTTATGAATTATCAGAATGACTTTCTCTCTCCATTCGCACGACAGATTACCCCGTTCATTCTGAATGCTTTCAAAGATGTTAAAATCAAGGATAAGAATCTTGAAAAAAGTCTGGACCTGTTTTCAAAATGGGATTTCAAAATGGATGGTTCTTACCAGGTTGTTTCTGTTTACCAGGTCTTTTTTAACAAGCTATTAAAAAACACGCTGCTTGACGATCTTGGCTATGATCTCTATAATGAATATTGCTTCGTTGCCAACATTCCATACCGGGCAATAATGCGAATGCTGAAGGATGATTCCGACATTTTTGATGATGTAAAAACCGGTACAAGAGAAACGCGGGATATGATAATCAGAAAAAGTATGTCGGATGCCCTCTCTTTTCTGGAAAATAATTATGGTAGTGATCTGGTGAATTGGCAGTGGAACAGGATGCACAAAGTGGTGTTCAGACATATGTTCAGCGGACAGAATTCGTTTGTTGATGATATAATTAATATAGGGGAGTTCGGGATTGGCGGAGATGGTACGACTCTCTTTAATACCGAATATGAATTTTCAATTTATAATTTGGAAAATATTAAACCTGAACAAAATCCATTTGAAAACGTTCTTGGTCCCTCGATGAGATTTATTTTTGATTTCGCAAACGAAGACAGATTTTACCTGGTTCTAACAACAGGTCAGTCAGGACATCCCCTTGGAGGTCATTATCAAGACCATACTGATCTGTGGCGAAAAGCAAAGTACGTTACAATCCACACAAGAGAGGAAAAAATTCGGCAACTGACAAAAAAACTCGAGCTTTTAAGAGGTGATTAATTCTTTAGGAATTATTCTGTTTCGTAAACAGATCTTCCAATTCGGGTGATGCATATGTGGTTGTGTAAGTAAGGGTTCCCTCACTCTGGGTTTCAACTTCAACCATAACTCTTACGACTTTACTTCTTTCCCTGAAAAATATCTGAACAGTTGCATCATCACCATTTATGTTCTTCAGCATTTTAATATCCTTCAATTCAAAACCGTATTTTCCGGTCACCGTTTCGTAGGACGGGAAATAATTTACTTTAACGAGTCCCTTAGTTTCCTCATTAATAATTTTAAGCAGTTCGTTCTCCATATACTAAATATTTTTTTGTTAAAAAATTTCCAATTCACACAGGAAAAACATAAATTTCAAACTTGAATATCAATTAATTATTAAAAATAATCACTTTTTTATGAGTATCCAAGCAATTAAGACTGCTGTTAAGAGGAATTCGAATAAAACACATGCTAAACTCCTGCAACGTTTCTTTAAAACCGGCAAGGGAGAGTATGGCGAAGGAGATATCTTTGCGGGCATAAAAGTTCCGGTTCTTAGGCAAATTGCCAAAGCGAACGGAGATACCTCTCTCAGTGAAATCAGGGAACTGATCAAATCTCCAATTCACGAAGAACGCTTTATTTCTCTTGTTTTACTGATGGATAAGTATAAGCATGGAACAGATGAAGAAAGGGAAAAGATCTTCAGGTTCTATATGGAAAATACTAAGTACATTAACAGTTGGGATCTGGTAGATGTTTCCTGTCCAAGAATAGTCGGCAGACATTTGTATGGACGGGGGGAAGAACTGCTTGTCGAAATGGCAAAATCATCCGGTCTTTGGAAGAGAAGAATTGGAATGATATCAACAATGTATTTTATCGATAAAGGCAGTTTTGACACATCATTCCGCATTGCCGAAATTTTACTCCGCGATGAGCATGACCTTATTCACAAAGCCGTAGGCTGGATGTTGCGGGAGATTGGTAAAAAAGATTTTGGTGCGGAATTAAAATTTTTGAAACAGCATTATCATGCGATGCCAAGGACTATGCTACGTTATGCAATTGAAAAATTTCCGGAAGAACTAAGACAACAATTTTTGAAAGGAGAAATCTAATATTATATGGACCATGTAATTCATTCCAAAGTCAGACTCGGACATGTTCATCTAACAGTTGCAGATCTTGAAAGATCCCTGAAATTCTACCGCGACGTACTCGGTTTTGAAATCACTCAATGGTTTGGTGAGTCCGCTGTATTCCTGTCTGCAGGCGGGTATCATCATCATATAGGATTAAACACATGGGCAGGCAAGGACGCTCCCCGTCCTGAAGAAAACACAACGGGACTTTATCACTTTGCAATTCTCTACCCAAACCGTAAAGAACTAGCACGGATTATACGGCGTCTGCTTGAACTCAACTATCCAATTCAGGGAGCCAGTGATCATGGTGTGAGCGAATCAATCTATATTGAAGACCCGGACGGAATTGGGATTGAACTGTATGTTGACAGGGACAGGGAAGAGTGGCCTGTGGATGATGAGGGGCACTTGAAAATGGTGACCAAACCGATTAATTTGCTTGATTTACTTTCTGAACTCGACAAATATTGATGTGTTTTTTCCCTCTAAGTTGATAATTCGCTTTTTTTAAGTTATTTTTACAAATTATTTTAATATAATTATTGAATGGAGAAACGAAAATGATAAATAAGATAACAGAACTTTTAGGCAATGAAGCCGATGCATTGCTCAATTATACAGCTAAAGTACCAAAAGAAAGAATTCACTTACCGGGACCTGATTTTGTGGACAGAATTTTTGCCCCTTCAGACAGGAACATTAATGTCTTAAAAAACTTACAATGGCTCTTCAATCATGGCAGGTTGTCAGGAACCGGATATATGTCAATACTCCCGGTAGATCAGGGAATTGAACACTCAGCCGGTGCTTCCTTCGCTCCCAACATTGATTACTTCGATCCTGAAAACATTGTTAAATTGGCAGTTGAAGGAGGTTGCAATGCTGTTGCCTCCACACTTGGAATTCTTGGCAGCGTATCCAGAAAATATGCACACAAGATCCCGTTCGTCCTTAAAATAAATCATAATGAACTTTTAACATATCCTAATAAGTACGATCAGATTATGTTTGCGAGCATAGAACAGGCTTGGAACATGGGAGCGGCTGCAATAGGAGCCACAATATACTTTGGTTCAGAAGAAAGCTCACGCCAGATTATCGAAGTCAGTGAAGCTTTTGATTATGCTCACGAACTCGGACTCGCAACTATTCTCTGGTGCTATACAAGAAACAGTGCTTTCAAGTCAGATAAAGATTATCACGTATCTGCAGATCTTACCGGACAGGCAAATCACCTTGGCGTTACAATTCAAGCTGATATTATTAAACAGAAACTTCCGGAAAATAACGGCGGGTATAATTCACTCAAAGGCTATGGAAAAACCCACAAGAAAGTCTATACAGATTTAACTACCGATAATCCTATTGATCTTACAAGATATCAGGTTATGAACAACTATATGGGGCGTGCAGGATTAATTAATAGCGGCGGCGCAAGCGGAGAGAACGACTTTGCCGAAGCTTGTAAAACTGCGGTTATTAATAAGCGTGCCGGTGGAATGGGACTTATCTCAGGCCGAAAAGCATTCCAGCGTCCGCTCGCTGATGGAGTTAAACTCCTTAACCTTATTCAGGATGTTTACCTTACAAAAGAAGTAACCATAGCGTAATTTATATCTGTTTTAAATCAACCGCCCGGAAATTTATACTCCCGGGCGGTTTTTTTTATTAATTTCCCATACCCCATTAAATTTCAATTACTAATTAACTGTTTTGAAATTCTTTTTCTCTTTCTTTTGAACTTAAAAATAATTATTTTGATTATTAATATTAGTTAAACTAAACACTTGAAAAAATATGAAAATTGTTATTAAAAGCACCCAATTATTAAAAGAATTTCTGAAAAGCGAGCAGGCTGGGGGATTTATTCTGATCGCTTGTACGATCGTTTCTCTGATTATTTCAAATTCTTCACTTGGAACAGCTTATATTGGAATCTGGGAAACCAAAATGTTCGGACATTCAATAGGTCATTGGATTAATGATGCTCTTATGGCTGTCTTTTTCCTTTTGATTGGTTTGGAACTCGAACGAGAAATATATGCAGGGGAACTCTCCGATTTTAAAAAAGCTATTTTGCCCATAAGTGCTGCATTGGGCGGAATGATTGTTCCGGCAGCCTTTTTCTTTTCATTTAATGCAGGACTCTCAACTCAAAGCGGACTCGGTATTCCAATGGCAACGGATATTGCTTTCGCACTCGGTGTACTCTCACTGCTTGGAAAAAGAATTCCACTATCCCTTAAAGTTTTCCTGACTGCATTAGCAGTAATAGATGATCTCGGCGCTATTATAATAATTGCTGTATTCTATACAAAAACCCTTTCAATGATGTATCTGGCTCTTTCACTCGGCATATTTGCAGTCCTGTTAGTTCTTAACAAACTTAAAGTTAACTCCTTAATTCCTTACATACTGGGGGGTATAATAATGTGGTACTTCATGCTGAATTCCGGAGTTCATGCAACCATTACAGGCGTACTGCTGGCATTTGCAATCCCGTTCCGAAAAGGAAACGACTCTTCACCTTCCTATGTCCTTCAGCATTTCCTGCACGCACCGGTTGCATATTTCATCCTCCCCGTATTTGCGCTGGCAAACACTGCAATCATAATTTCAGGTGGATTTTCTGCAATCATCAGTGAACCATTGAGCCTTGGTATCATTGCCGGACTTACCCTCGGTAAACCAATTGGCGTATTTCTCTTCAGCTATGTTTTGATAAAACTTAAATTTTCCTCACTTCCTGACGATGTTAACTTCAAGCAGATTCTGGGAGCTGGTATGATGGCAGGGATTGGCTTTACCATGTCAATTTTCATAACACTCCTTGCGTTCGAAAATCCGGATTATATAGATCTCTCAAAAATATCCGTAATGATGGCATCCCTGTTATCGGGAGTACTCGGATATATAGTTTTGAAAACTGTTTCAGTGGGGAAAGTGTAAGCTTAAATAATTAATAACCGGCTGTCTTTTTTATCGGACAGCCGGAATTTTTCTCTCTCCCTAACTACCCTTCTCCTTCGATCCTCCTTCGATCTGAATACGTACTAAAGCGCCTTAAGGATGCCTAAGGGTTGCCCCCTCCGGGCGTATAAAACCTCTAAAAAAAATAAAAAAAATAATTTGATTTTTTACAAAAAATTTAGTAATTATACTACTCGTATAATGAAATTTTAAAAACGGGGATAATTTTTGTTGATTGAAAAAATTGCAAGAGTAAAAGATAAACTTAGCCTTGTTACTGACTGAGTCTTTCAGAGTTTATTAGGGTAATAATCTCTAATTAATTGTTAACAACATATCAAGGAGGCATAATGAAAAAAATATTCGTTCTTTTCTTTTTACTCACCTTTGCTTCTTTCCTATTCCCGCAAACGGGATGGACAGAAGTGACTAGTGGCACTACTGCAGAACTGCAGGGTATTGACTGGGCAAGTGCAACGGTGGTCTGGGTCTCTGCCGGTGATGGATCCGTTTACAGATCTACCGACGGTGGAACAACTTGGGCCCCTGCCGGAACTACCGGTGGTGGAGCAGGTGCTTACGGTATTGCTGCTCTCGATGCTCAGACAGCAGTAGTTTGCTTTGGCCCCAACTCCGGAGCAGGTAAAATCTGGCGTACTACAAACGGCGGGACAAACTGGGTTGAAGTCTACTCAAATGCTTCTGCTTGGTTTAACTTCGTCGATAATGTAAACAGTACTACACTTTGGGCTCAGAGTGACCCGGTTGGCGGCAGTTTCCTGATTCTTAAGTCAATTGATGGAGGCGCTACCTGGAACCCAATTTCATCTACTGTCCCAATGGCTACCGGAGCCGGAGCTTTCCTTTCATTCTATAGAATAGGAAATAAACTCTGGTTCGGTACTTCAACCAGCAACAAAATATTCTATTCAAACAACGGTATTGACGGTCCATGGACCTATTCAACCGCTACCGCCAATAATATAGGAACAGTTGCATTTAATGGTATTGATGGAAATGGTCTTGCCGCTTTTTGGAGCAATTCCACTACCATTAATACAACATCTGACGGTGGACAAACCTGGGCTGCTCAAACCACTGCCATAGGCGCTCCAAGTGGTTTTGATTACATAGTCGGAACCAATAGCGCTTGGGCTGCTACCACAAACGGTATCTGGAGAACCACCGATAACGGAGCTACCTGGACTCAGGATGTTACCCTTTCAACAGGATTAAACTGGGTTAAATTCTATAACGATGCTAATGTTGGTCTC
>Ga0302252_1000023_pt1:0-25000 | contig 270543 bp, 218 predicted proteins | sample AAG_RA_Leu_MG_FD_193511 | JGI IMG/M metagenome (GOLD analysis project Ga0302252, IMG submission 193511) | Enriched activated sludge microbial communities from anaerobic digester in WTTP, New Holstein, Wisconsin, United States - AAG_RA_Leu | ecosystem: Engineered > Bioreactor >... | reverse complement strand
TAATAGCTCACTAGTCAAGCGACTTGGCGTCGACAATGTACGGGACTTAAACTGTTTACCGAAGTTGTGGATTCCAATTTATTGGAGTGGTAGAGGAACATTCTATCTGCTGTGAAGGTGTGGCGCGAGCCATGCTGGAGCGTATAGAAAAGCAAATGTAGGCATGAGTAACGATAATGAAGACGAAAAATCTTCACACCGAAAGTCTAAGGTTTCCTGAGCAACGTTAATCGTCTCAGGGTTAGTCGAATCCTAAGCCGAGGCCGAAAGGCGTAGGCGATGGTAAACAGGTCAATATTCCTGTACCTGGTGTAAATCGTTCGACTGTAAGGAGTGACGCAGGAGTGAAAGGTCAGCCACCTGTTGGATTAGGTGGTCTAAGCATGTAGGTGGTCCCGGTAGGCAAATCCGCTGGGGCACAACACTGAGGTGCGACGGGGAGTCCTTTGGACACAAACTGACCCTAATCATACTGCCGAGAAAAACTTCGTACAGGAGATTTATATCAGATCGTACCGCAAACCGACACAGGTAGACGAGATGAGTATTCTAAGGTGCTCGAGTGAGTCGTGGTTAAGGAACTCGGCAAATTAACCCCGTAACTTCGGGATAAGGGGTGCCTCAAGTAAGTGAAGTCATTTACTGAAGTAGCTGAAAGAGGCCGCAGTGAAATGGCCCAGGCGACTGTTTAACAAAAACACATGTCTCTGCGAAGTCAATCAAGACGATGTATAGGGACTGACACCTGCCCGGTGCTGGAAGGTTAAGAGGAGATGTCATCGCAAGAGAAGCATTGAATCGAAGCCCCAGTAAACGGCGGCCGTAACTATAACGGTCCTAAGGTAGCGAAATTCCTTGTCGGGTAAGTTCCGACCTGCACGAATGGTGTAACGATCTGGGCACTGTCTCAACCACGAGCTCGGTGAAATTGTGGTACCGGTGAAGACGCCGGTTACCCGCATATGGACGGAGAGACCCCGTGCACCTTTACTGCACCCTAATATTGGGTTCGGATAAAGCATGTGTAGGATAGGTGGGAGACTTTGAAGCCGGGACGCTAGTTTCGGTGGAGTCATCCGTGAAATACCACCCTTGTTTTATTTGGATTCTAACCTCGGCCCATGAATCTGGGTCAGGGACAGTGTTAGGCGGGTAGTTTGACTGGGGCGGTCGCCTCCTAAAATGTAACGGAGGCTCTCAATGGTTCCCTCAGCATGGTTGGTAATCATGCGGCGAGTGTAAAGGCAAAAGGGAGCTTGACTGCGAGACTTACAAGTCGAGCAGGTGCGAAAGCAGGACTTAGTGATCCGACGGCTGCGAGTGGAAGTGCCGTCGCTCAAAGGATAAAAGGTACGCCGGGGATAACAGGCTGATCTTACCCAAGAGTTCATATCGACGGTAAGGTTTGGCACCTCGATGTCGGCTCATCGCATCCTGGGGCTGGAGAAGGTCCCAAGGGTTTGGCTGTTCGCCAATTAAAGCGGTACGTGAGCTGGGTTCAGAACGTCGTGAGACAGTTCGGTCCCTATCCTATGCGGGCGCAGGATACTTGAGAAGGGTCGTTTCTAGTACGAGAGGACCGAAATGAACGTACCTCTAGTGTACCAATTGTCACGCCAGTGGCATCGTTGGGTAGCTATGTACGGTCGTGATAAGCGCTGAAAGCATCTAAGTGCGAAGCACGCTTCAAGATTATGTATCCCCCCATTTATGGGCTAAAGACCCCTCGGAGATGACGAGGTTGATAGGTTGCAAGTGTAAGTGCAGTAATGCATTCAGCTGAGCAATACTAATTGGTCGTGCGACTTAATCATTATTTTTTATTCACAGTAATCATTATAACTCGGTTTTTTTCTTCATTCATTTATTTTTTTTTCTGGTGACTATAGCTAGGGTGTTACACCTCTTCCCATTCCGAACAGAGAAGTTAAGCCCCTATACGCCGATGGTACTGCATGCGCAGGTGTGTGGGAGAGTAGGTAGTTGCCAGGATTATTTTTAAAGCCTCACTTTTGTGAGGCTTTTTTTTTACTATCCTGCTGAATTAATTTATATTTTCGTAATTTTGCTTATTATTTTATTAAAATTCCTATTATGAAAAAACCATTTATCATTCTGCTTCTTTTTCCAGTAATTTTCTGGTCTTGCGCCTCGACCGCTGATCTATATGAATATTCAATTCCCGCGGATGAGCTATCCTCCATTCTCAAACTTGATGTTAAAAATATTAAAAATATCTCTGATTTCTCAATTACCACACTTGCAGATTCACTCCCCTCCATGCATAACAGAATGTTGATGTCCTATCGGACTGATAATAAAAAGATTCTTGATGAAATTATTAAACCGGCGGTTTTAGAGAAAAAAGATGAATTCTTAAAAATGACTTCCCGGCAAATAGTTAATCAACTGTCTATTTTTGCTTTTACAACATATCAGCAAATTCTTGCTAAAGGTTTTTACAGGTGGGGCGGTGATATACTTGATCTTGACGACCCGCAATATGAAGGAGTCCGTCATAAATACAAGTACGGGCTCGACTGTTCGGGATTATCGGTGGCAGGATATGAGATTGCCGCTTACCTTGGATTAATCAAGGGGGAAGATCTTCTTTTTTCCTCCCCTGGATTTAAACACTATTGTGAAACCACCGGATTTAAAGATGGGGGCGCTCTGAACGGAGGAAGTAATAATTATCGGCTTGATACAAAGGAATTGGATCAACTTGGAAAAGAAATAGTAAGAATAAAAAGAAACAGTACAATAGCAGAAGAGGATGTGATTAAATTACGAGCGGGGGATATAGTAGGAAGAAATGGGCATTTCGGCGTAATAGTTGAATCAAACGGAAAACTTTATTACCTTGAATCGGGGGGCTGGGTAGTGCCTCAAACCGACGACAGGGCAGTTGAAATTAATCAAGCAATAAATAAATTTGCCCAAAACGGGTATGTTTCGGTAAGAAGATGTTTACCTGATTAATTACGATTTTTATGATAAAACACATTATCTGGGATTGGAACGGAACTCTTTTTAATGACGTGAATCTTTGCGTCGAACTGGGAAATGAGCTTTTTAGAAGTCGCGGACTTCCTGAGATGACTATTGAACGCTATCGGGAAATTTTTTCACTTCCGGTTATCCGGTACTATGAAAAAGCGGGATTCGATTTTACAATTGAAAGCTTTGAAAAACTTGGCAGGGAGTGGATGGATAACTATGAATCGAGAAAATATGAGTGCAGTCTGTACAATGAAGTCCCTGATGTGCTGAAAAAAATTTCCCTGCTTGGAATCAACCAATATGTTCTTTCTGCATATTCCCACAATGACCTGGTTTCAATAATTGAACACTATGAAATTATTGAATTTTTCTCGAATATTAAAGGACTTCACCATATTTATGCAGACAGCAAACTTCATCTGGGACTGGAACTGATCGAGGAAATCAACTCACATCCCGACACCATATTAATTATCGGGGATACGCACCACGATTTTGACATTGCGAAGGAATTGAGAGTCAAATCAGTCCTTTTTTCAGGAGGTCATCAATCTGAAGGCAAACTAAATAAATTTGGCGTTCCGGTAATCAGCTCTCACAATGAAATAATTGAATACCTGAACGCCTAGTCGTCTTTTTTTCTTAAAAAGCCCCATTTCGAAATATGCCTGTATGCCATATACCCTACTGCTGCCCCCTGAAGAATGCCAAGTACGTAGTTTAGTTCATAGTTTTTATTTTCCCGAGAGAATTTTGTGAACAGCGGCTTAATCATTTCTTCAGAAGAAAAAAGCTTATCAGAAATGCCGGACCATTGTGTGGTCAAATACATTTTCGAGTAAATCCGGCTGGTTGAAGTTCCCGGTAGAATAAAGGGAAAATTTGTTTCCTCAAAAATCATGTTATCGGAGAAAGAATCATTCCTTAACAGCGGATTAAGGGAAAGCCTGACGCGGGATGAGTCCCGCTCAACCCCGCGGGACAGTTTCAACTCAGTCTGTGAAAAGGCAACCGCAGTGAGCAATAACGCAAAAAAAAGATTTTTACATACAGCCGTCATAACAAACATTTCATAGTGGGAGCAAAATCAATCAGTTATTTACTGACTCCGATTTTCCATTTATCCTCAACCAGCATCAAATCCATTTTTTCCGATTTAGTGCTTCCATCGGAATAAGTGATTTTCAATTTCAAGGATGCTGATTTTTCCTCGACCTTTTCTTCTTCCACATCAATTGATTTGATTCCCCCCTTTTCTTTAACCGAGGCGGCTTCTTTTTCAATGCCTTTCTCAAGTTTTTCGTGACCCAAAGTCTCCACTAGCTGAGGAGAAAGAAGATCCAGTGCGCTTTTGTCGTTATCTGCGACTTTCATAATAAAATCCTTTGCAACATCCGCCGGTCCTTCTGCGCTCCCGCATCTCAATGCAAGAAGTGAAAAGAAGAGAATTGCGAAGAATAAGTAGTTAGATTTTTTCATAACGATCCTTTCATTTATTTGAGGTAACTATATGTTTTAACCGGGGGTTGTTCAAGATCCTTCCCGGAAGAATGCACTTCGCAGGGCCGAAAGGGAGAGAAACTGAATCGAACTCTTTTCCAACGAGATCAATTCCTGATTTGAGAAATGCCTTCCAAACCAACTCGGTACAATAAAGCGATTCATCCGTAGTCAAATCAAAATTCCCGTCAAAAGGAAGATGCTTTTTTAGTGCTGTCAGAGCATATTCGATAGCAGGGGCAAGGGAATTTTTATCCGCTGAGGAGATCCGGTAAACCGCGACTTCACTGCAGCGGTCAACCCGGCAAAACAACTCCACCGGTTCAATTTTTATTTTGTCCTTTTCAAATTCTTCCTCCGCAGGGACAGAATGAATCACGAAAACGGAGCCGTTGCTCTTTTTCACTATTCCGATGTGGGAATATGGAGAATTTCCGTCCGCAAGTAGTACAATTCTGCTGACAAGGCTTCTGCCTTTCCGGAAAATAAGATCGCCATCCTGAAGAAGTTCAGAATCGATTGTGACTGACGGAAGCGTAGAACTGCCCGCTTCTTCCACATTAAAGAGGAAGGGAAAGATGAGCACCAGGGAAAAAATTAAAAACCGTGTTAAATGGTTAAACATTTTTTTTATAAAAACGGTAAAAATTCTTAAATTATTTGTGTAAATTTAAATTATAATATATAATTACAAATTAAAATAAACAAATTCGAAGGAAAAATGAAGAAATCGATATTTTTGGTTTTACTGCTTGCCATAATTACAGTTGCGCAGGTTATTCCACCCAAAAGAGAATTCCGCGGTGCGTGGATTGCAACAGTATCAAACATTGACTGGCCCAAAAACAGGCCGAATGCAACTTCCGGAGAACAGATCAGCGAACTAATAACAATCTTAAAAAAACTTAAAGAGTCGGGAATCAATGCCGTAATGTTTCAGGTGAGGACAGAATGCGATGCACTCTACAAGTCGCAGTATGAACCATGGTCTTACTGGCTAACGAATGAGCAAGGAAAGTCGCCCGAACCGTATTTTGATCCGCTTGAATACGCAATAGATGAAGCTCACAAGCTTGGGATGGAGCTCCACGCATGGTTCAATCCATACCGCGCAGTCAAGAATGTGGGGGATTATGAAACCGATGAAAATCACGTAAGCGTAAAACATCCCGAATGGATACTGGATTTCGGGAAATACAAAATGCTGGATCCCGGTATTCCCGAAGTCAAGGAATATGTGCTTAACGTGATGAAGGACGTTTTAAACAATTACGATATTGACGGGATACATTTTGACGATTATTTTTACCCTTATTCCCCGAAGGTTTCCACGGAGGATGAGGAGACGTTTGAAAAATACGGAAGCAAGTTTGACAATGTGGATGACTGGAGACGGGACAATATCAATTCACTAATGGCAATGATTAATGACGAAATCAAAAAAGTCAAGCCATACGTGAAGTTTGGGATCAGTCCTTTCGGAATAGTTGAAAACAAGTTTGCGGGGACAAGCGGACTCGATTCGTACTCGGTTTTATACTGTGATCCGCTGACGTGGATAAAAGAAAAAACGGTGGACTATGTAAACCCGCAGTTATACTGGGAGATGGATCACCCAAGAGCCCCGTACAAAAAGCTGCTCCCCTGGTGGGCAGAAGTTTCGAGGGATGTGCATTTATATGTCGGATTGTTTTCATCCCAATTTACAGGAAGAAGATTCAAGGGAGATCCCGCAACGCTGGGAAACCAGCTGAGGCTGAACCGGGTTACGGATAATGTTCACGGGGTAGTGCATTTCAGTTCGAGAGCGATAACAAACAATTCGGGAGGATTACTCGATACGCTGAAGAACGATTTTTACAAGTATCCCGCGCTCGTCCCGCTGATGAGTTGGAAGGACAAGGTTCCGCCGAACCAGGTATTGTCCGCGGATTTCAGAGCCGACAGCAACTCGATAACCATGTGGTGGCAAAAACCGGCGCCGGCAGCTGACGGCGAGGAGGCGGCGAAATATGTGATTTACAAATTCGGGGCGGAAAGCGAAATCAACCTGGATGACCCAAGGGCGATCGTGCACATTACAGAGAAACAAAGAGTGCGCTTTGAGCACCAATGGAATGAAGGGGAACAGACGGGGATGGTTTTCGTTGTGACCGCACTGGACAGGCTTCAGAATGAGAGCGAAGGTCTGGTAATCAAGGTGAACAGGTGATTTTCAGATGGCTGTACTGGTAACCGGAGGAGCCGGATACATCGGCTCCCATTTTGTACGACTGCTTAAAAAAGAGGGGGCGGAGATCATTGTACTCGATAATCTTTCGAGAGGGCACAGGGAATCACTTCCGCCCGGAGTGAAGTTCGCCGAAGCCGATCTGCTCAGCAGGGAAGAACTCCGGCGGGTATTTTCGGAAAACCGGATTGAGTCGGTTGTCCACTTTGCGGCTTTTGCATATGTGGGGGAATCGGTTGAAAGTCCCCTGATGTACTATCAGAACAATGTAGTGGGGAGTTACAACCTGCTTGAGTTTGCAGTAAACCACGGAGTAAAGAACTTTGTATTTTCATCCACTTGTTCGCTTTACGGGAATCCTGACAGAATACCGATAACCGAATCGGAGAGCGTCAAACCGATCAACCCCTATGCAAAGACCAAGCAGATAATCGAAATGATGCTTGCCGATTACTCGAAAGCGTACGGACTAAATTACGCAGCGCTAAGATATTTCAATGCTGCGGGAGCAGCGCCGGACGGAGAAACAGGTGAAAGCCACGATCCTGAGCCGCATCTTATACCCCTGATCCTGCAGACCGCGCTGGGAAAGAGAAGCAGCATATCAATATTCGGAGATGACTACGAAACGAAGGACGGAACGTGCATCCGGGACTACATACACATACTTGATCTTGGAAGGGCACACCTGCTTGCGCTGGAGTATTTAAGAAGAGGGGGGAAGCCGGAGATCATAAATCTCGGAACGGGGGATGGTAATTCGGTAAAAGAAGTGATTGAAAGAGCGGAGATGATCACGGACAAAAAAATCAACCGGGTAATATCGCCAAGACGGGAGGGGGATCCCGCAATTTTAGTTGCGGATAATAAAAAAGCCGGGGAAGTGCTGGGGTGGAGACCGGAGTATTCCCTTGACGACATTTTAATTCACGCGTGGAACTGGCATAAGAATCAAAAATATTAAAAACGGAGAAAAGAATGAAAGGCATTATTTTAGCGGGGGGATCGGGATCAAGAATGTATCCTGTCTCGAAGCTTTACAGCAAGCAACTGACACTTATCTATGACAAGCCCCTGATTTACTTCCCCCTGTCAATTCTGATGCTCGGGGGAATAAAGGAGATCCTGATCATTTCGAATGAAGAGACCATCCCGATGTACAAGAAACTTTTCGGGGACGGCACGCAGCTCGGACTTTCGATAAGCTACAAGCTGCAGGCAGCGCCCAACGGGATAGCGGAATCGTTCATCCTGGGGGAGGAGTTCATAGGGAAGGATGACGTAACCCTGATACTCGGGGACAACATATTTTACGGTTATCTCGATTTCTTTTACAAGGCACTGGAGCAGAACAAAAAAGGGGCAACGGTATTTGCTTACAGGGTAACGGATCCGGAAAGATACGGAGTGGTAGAATTTGACAAGAGCGGAAAGGCGCTTTCCATTGCGGAGAAACCGCAGCAGCCGAAGTCGAACTACGCTATCCCGGGATTATATGTATATGACAACCAGGTGGTGGAGATCTCGAAAAACCTCAAACCATCTCCCCGGGGGGAACTCGAGATAACGGATGTGAACAATGAATATCTGAAAAAGGGGGAGCTTTTCGTGGAGATCATCGGACGGGGGGTTGCATGGCTGGATACCGGTACGCCGGCTGCCCTGCTCCAGGCATCGAACTTTTTCGGGGCAATAGAGGACAGGCAGGGACTGAAAGTTGCATGCATCGAGGAAATCGCACTGACCAAGGGCTTTATTACTCCGGATGAGTTCAGGAAGATACTGGACAAGATGCCGAAGTGCGATTACAAAGCCTATCTGGAAAACATACATTTAAATCTTACAGAAAAATGAAAATCATAGAAAGCTGTTTAAACGGATTAATACTAATAGAACCGCGGGTGTTCAATGATGACCGCGGGTACTTCTTTGAATCTTATAAAAAGAAGCAGCTGGAGGAGCTGGGAATATCAGAGAGCTTTGTGCAGGACAACATATCCCGCTCCACAAGGAACACAATAAGGGGGCTCCATTATCAGGTCGGGGAATTTGCGCAAGGTAAACTATGCCAGGTGCTCAACGGCAGGGTAATGGATGTAGCACTGGACATCAGGGCATCGTCGCCGACCTACGGAGAGTACAAAAGCTTCGAGCTGAGTTCGGAGAACCATCTGATGCTCTACATTCCCCCCGGATTTGCACACGGCTTCTCGGTCCTTTCCGAGACAGCAATCTTTTCATACAAGTGCACGGCGTATTACGACAAGGCATCCGAGAGGGGAATAAGATTCGACGATCCAGATCTGAAAATTGACTGGCAGGTGCAGACACCGGTATTATCGGAAAAAGACAAGCAGTCAAAATGGTTCAGGGATATTGAGAACGACTTTCCGGATTATTTGAAGTGATACTTCTCATAATGCGTTAAGCCGGCGGTACCCGTAAAAACGTGGGGGCGGGCAAATTCTTTTTCCCTGAGGACAGTATCAACTGATGCGAAAGTCATATTCAGTTCCCTGAACATATTCAGAAGTTCAGTTATGCAGTATGCGTTCAACAGATTTATATGAAAAAAAGCGATATGAGGGGGATCAGGTCTTCCCGATTTCTTCTTTGCCAGAGTAATTATTTTAACATAGACCGACTTAGTATGTTCGAGATAAGCCTTAACCAGCTCATCCATTTTTTTTATATCTTTATGTCTGTAAGCAATTTCGAAACCGGGATTATACTCGTAGTCAAAACATGGAAGAGATACCGGAACCGGAATAATGCCCCCGGCCTTTAAGTAATTGTGAACGGAATCAAATTTTTCACGGGTATTCCCTTCAACAAGATAAGGAAACCTGAAATACTTCTGTTTGAGATTGTACTGTTTAAGGACCCCAAAGCATTTCTCGATGTCTTTTTTGTATGTTTCGAATGGAGTGCTGTTATAATACGGATGGCTGAATGTGTGGTTTGCCAATATATGTCCATCGGCAACAACTTTTTTCAAGTAGCTGCAGTCCTGCAATTTCACCTGGTTTCCGACGACGAAGCAAACCGCCTGAATATTGTCCTTCTTTAAGGCATTAAATATCTGCTCAAAAATAAAATCCCTTTCTTTGGGAGTCAAAGAAATGGTTGCCTGAAAAGGAAGGTCATCAATAGTGACCACAACTTTTGATTTTTCGGAAGACGGACAATAAAGGAGAGGGGCGATCAGGAAAATAAATACAATAACCATATTCCTACACTCTATTCAATAATTGATAATTCCACAAATAAAAGAACAACATAAAAATATGTAAAAGAACCAATATAAAAAAAGTATTTCTGCTTTTTAAGACACTTTCAGAAAAACAAGGGCGGAGCGGTAAGTCCGCCCTTTCAGAAAAAGATTATTTAAGCAGAAGCAGTTTTTTCGACTGAACATTAGCGCCGGCGGAGAGGCGGTAGAGATAGATACCCGACGGCAGATTTGAAGCGTTGAAGACCAGCCTGTGATTTCCCGCCTCCTTATTACCGTTAAACAATTCCGCAACCTTTTCCCCGATACTGTTGAAGACCTCGAGTTTCACAGCCGATTTTTCCGGCAGAGTGAAAGCAATAACCGTTTCTGGATTGAAGGGATTCGGATAGTTCTGGGAGAGAGCAAAACCACTCAGTCCTGCAACCTCGACTTCAACCTGCTGCGAGAACTCGTAAGAGCCGTTGTAATCAACCTGTCGCAACCGGTAAGCATAACTTCCGTTCTGCAGATCCATATCAACGAAAGAATAAACATTTTCCGTTGCGGAAGTACCCATTCCCTCAACGAATCCGACGGTAACAAACTGACTGTTGAATTTTTTCTGGATTTCGAATCCGAGATTATTCTTCTCCGATGCAGTAGTCCATTCAAGCCGGACGTTTTTTCCATCGGCAACGCCCGAGAAGGAATTCAACTCAACCGGAACAATCATATCGAGAGCGTAGGCATAAGTCTGCCACTGGGAGGGAGAAGTTGGAACGAAGGAATTCGTTGTTGAGGTAGTAGTAGCGAGGGTAGCCCCGGCTTTATCGAAAACGGTATAAGGGAAAGTCAATCCCCCGTCCGTGGAAAGTTTCACAGTAAGGCGGTCGGGATACGAGCCCGAGTAAGGGGCATAGGCATAATCGAACCTGACCGTATCCGAGGAAAGGAGACCGCTGAAGACTTTGGTCACAAGCGTATCCTTCTGACCGGATGCTGAATAGTCATAAAACGAAAGGAATATCGCTTTATTTCCGGCAACCGAGGGACCATTCACGCCGTTAACAGACCGGAAGGTTATTCCGCCGTCAGGATTTTTAAGCGTCCAGCCCGGAGGAGGAACAGAGCCCTCAAAGAGGTTATAGAAAAAGACGCCGGACAAATTAACCGATTCAGGATTAATCAGCACGGAGTTGTTTTCCTGATGCAAAATATCACTGTTCAGAGCTTTTTTCATAACCGGAGTGCTTTCGGATTTAACCAGCGTAAGCGCCTCGGCATAATTTCTTGATTTAGCACTGTTCATCACTTCCTTAGTCAGGTCGTTCTGGATAAAGGCGGCGGTATAAATCATCGAGTCCACCCAAACCGCTTTATCAACCGGAAAAGTTATAGTAAACTGGTAAGAGCCAACGGAAGCGGGAATGGGAGTTCCCTGCATTGAAGGAAAACCGCGTCTGAATACATCGTAGAAATCCCTCTCGCCGTTGGAGCCCGGGGCGGATGAGTATTTAATATGTCTTTCAACCGCCATCACCCGCAGGAAGTAATTACCGAGGGGGAGGGGAGAAAGGATCTGATAACTAACCAGTGTTCTGATGGAGTCCGGACCGATGCGGGTATTAACCACGTTCATACTGATTGGTGAAGGGGTCGCGGTGCGGGGGTAGTAGGCATCGGGCAAGCTTGCCGGGGAGCTGTAGGGATAGGAAGGAGAGACCGTTCCGTCCATAATCACATCCGGTACTCCCTGGACTGAGTAGTAATTTCTGCGTTCGGTATTCTGAGCCGGGTTGTAATGGTACATCGGATCATTTCCGGGGGAAGGCCAGTTCATATGATATTTAATTGCGGTCATTGAATCAAATCGTGCGGAAACGAAAGCATCGATAGCCGGATTATTTGAAGCGCACGGGGAACAGGTGGAACTGGTAAATTCCTCAAGCAGGAGATTCCGTTTGACACCGGGGAAGTAGGCGGAAAACTGAGAGAGAGAATTGTTAGCCGGATTCTGATCGCCCTGGAAATCAGAAGTTACGGTAATATTCACCGGTTGTCCGGGAGTAATGGTCAGGTTATCAAAAATCACCTCGCGGGACTCGCCGGCAGCAAGGGAGGTGACGGATTTCGTGCTGGTGTATCCGCCGGGGGAAACAACCATAACCACATCGAAGGAAGCCGGAATTCCCTCCACTCCCAGATTGAGGAGTGTGACCTTCGGAGCCAGAGTAAAAGAGGCTGATCCGATTGTGTAATTCGTATCCGGGAAAATATTGTTAATTGAAACAACCGCAACATCCTGATTGAACTTTGTGCCGATCTGAAGATTGTCAATATAGAGATTATTGCCGTACGCATTGGTGGTAATAAACTGAAGCTGCACCTGGGCAAGTGCGCAGGCAGAGAGCAGCAGAAACAGAAAAGGAAGAAAAAGTTTAATCATTTAGGTCTCCTGGAAATTTAAGAAAGTATATTAGGGTATAAAATATTAAAAAACCAACGAGAGAATATAATTGATTTTCCAAAAAAAATAAAACAGAAATCCGAGAAAAGGGGTAAAAAAAAAGGGGCGGATTATTTAACTTTACGTATGAAATTTACAAATTATACAATCGCGCTGTTAATCTGCGTCACGTCAGGCATCTTTTCACAGGGGAAGCATATACCGCCGGAGGGGTGTTACATAGGGGCATTCATAGTAAACGACCCGGTTGTGCAGGGGGATATGGGGCAGTTTGAACAGCTGACCAGCAAGGACCACTCGGTTTATTTCTCCTATACCGGATGGGGGCAGCCATTTCCGGCAGATTGGGTGAATTATTACGCCTCCGGGGGTAACGCAGTGCAGATAGCATTCGAGCCGAACGGGGGGCTGAGCGCGGTGGAGGACGGGGAATACATACGTAAGTGGGCGCGGGACGCACGGGAAAGCGGTGCGCCGATACTGCTGAGATGGGCATGCGAGATGAACGGAAACTGGGTAGCTTGGCACGGAAACCCGGAGCTGTACAAAGAAAAATTCCGGTTAATCGCAGGGATAATGAAAGAGGAAGCCCCGAACGTTGCGATGGTATGGGCGCCGAACGACATTCCGCATGTACCGGGGAATCCGCTGTACGACATCCACGGATATTACCCCGGGGACGAATATACGGACTGGGTGGGGATAGATTTTTACGGAGTTTATTTTTACGAAAACGGAACGCCGGAAAGAAAAGATCCGCGGGAAAAACTACGGGTGGTTTACGACACCTACGCAAGCCGGAAGCCGGTAATGATATGCGAATGGGCGGCGACCCATTATTCCACCAGGGTAAATCCGCCGCAGGACTGCACGCAGTACGCAATAGCGCAGATGGATTCCCTTTACCGGAACGTGCAGAGCCAGTTCCCGAAGGTGAAGGCAATATGCTGGTTCAGCGCAAACACATTAACCCAGAACGGCTGCAACTACTCGCTGGCGGAAAACCAGCAGGTGCTTAACCATTATAAAATTATCAGCCAGCCGGCATATTTCCGGTCGGATGTTTTCAGGAACGTACCGCTTGTAAGGATACTAAACGTACCGCAGGACACAGTGCTGAGGGGGGACGGGCAGGTGAGTGCGGAAATTATCTGCGATGCGGGGACTGACAGCGTGAAATTATTAATGAACAACCGGGAGATATCCGCAGTTACAACAGAGCCGTACAATCTCCCCCTTCCGCTTGCCGGACTGGAGGACGGATTTTACGTACTCAGGATTGCGGCATACTCATCATCGGGGCACCACAATTTTTCGGAAGTGCGGGTGGTAGTGGACAAGGGGAACAACTACACATCGGAAATCATTGACGACATACAGGGGGCGGGATTCTCATTCACGGGGAACTGGATCATCTCAAATTCACAGCCCGACAGGTGGGGAGCGTACTATCATTACAGCACGGCAGGAGGGGGAGAAAGCAAGGCAACCTGGACGCCGGCACCGGCAAATGCGGGGTATTACACAGTGAGTGCACTGTGGAGCCAGCATTCCAACCGTGCGGGGAACGCACCATACATAATCCGGCATGCGGACGGGGAGGACACAGTGCGGGTAAACCAAAAAGAAAGAGGGGGGACATTCAATGTGCTGGGTAATTTCCGTTCAAGCGAAACAATCCCGCTGAGCATAAGTCTTACAAATCAAGCCGACGGGATAGTCATTGCGGACGCGGTAAAAACCGAATGGGCGTTCATATCCGGTGCGGAGGGAATCCAAGGGGGGGAAATGCCGGAGAAATCTGAACTGCACCAGAACTATCCTAATCCGTTCAATCCGCTGACGGTAATAAAATATTCCCTTCCCAAAGACGGTTTTGTAAGCATAAGGATACACGATATTTTAGGGAGGGAAATAAAAACGGCTGTAAACGGAGTGCAGGAGAAGGGGGAGTACCGGATAAGATTTGACGCAATGGGTTTATCGAGCGGAATATACTTCTGCACTATGCGCGCGGGGGATTACATAAAGACAATAAAAATGAACCTTATAAAATAAGAGTGAAGTTATGAAAAAGAAAACATATGTGATTGCGGGGCTGGTCCTTGCGGCGGTGTTATTAAGCGGATGCCTTCCGGGGGACGGGAGCTACACGCAGGAAAACACGGCAGGATTCTTCTGGGGAATATGGCACGGGTGGATAGCCCCCATATCCCTGATAATCGGGCTGTTCCAGGACGGAGTAAGGATTTACGAAGTCAACAACAGCGGCTGGTGGTACGACTTTGGTTTCTATATGGCAATCATCAGCGGATTCGGCGGACTCTCGCTATTCCGGAAAGAGCGGAAATAGAAACTATTTTTTAGCGAGTGCCTTTTTATAGACTTCCATATAACCGGAAGCGGAAAGTTCCCAGCTGAAATCCTCCTTCATTCCGTTTTGGATTATCTTATTCCAGACCTGCTTGTCGTGGTATTTAGAAACCGCCCTTGACATAGTTGAAGAGAGTGCATAGGGGTCAAGATCGTTGAACGAGAAGCCGGTGCCGGTATCAAGTCCCTTAGCCGCAAACTCATCCCAGTCGCGCACCGTATCTGCCAGACCGCCGGTTTTCCGGACAACTGGGATCGTGCCATAGCGGAGACTATAGATCTGATTCAGACCGCACGGCTCGTATCTTGAGGGCATAAAGAAGATATCGGAAGCCGCCTCAATCAGGTGGGACATCTCGTTGCTGTAGCCGATATATGCATATACCTTATCAGGGTAGGAATACTGAAGTGCGCGAAAGAAATCCTCAAACTGTTTTTCCCCCGAGCCGAGCACTATCCACTGTACATCAATGGAAAGGAGTTCGTAAGCCGCGGCGGCGAAGACATCAAATCCCTTCTGCTCCACAAGCCGGGAAATAACGCCGACGAGGGGAACATCTTCACGGTAGGGGAGTTTGGCATATTTAATCAGGTACTCCTTATTCTTGTATTTTCCGCCAAGATCATCCGGGGAGTAATGATAGGGGATATGCTTATCCTTCGAAGCATCCCATACGGAATAATCGACGCCGTTAAGAATCCCGCAGAAATCGTCCTCCCGGAACCGAAGGACACCGTCAAGCCCTTCGCCAAAGTGGGGAGTCATAACCTCCTTCGCATAAGTTTTGCTCACGGTGGTGATAACATCGGCGTACATAAGCCCGGCCTTAAGGAAGCAGACGCTCCCCCAGACCTCTATGGGGCTGTTCTCGTAGAAGAGGTCGGGATTTATTTCCGCCTTATAAAGCGATTCCTTAGGGAATCTTCCCTGGTATCCGATATTATGAATAGTCATCACGGAGGCGGTTTTGGCAAATTTCTCATCCCAGGAATAATTATCCTTTAGGAAGAGGGGGATCAGACCCGTCTGCCAGTCGTTGCAGTGAAGGATATCCGGGTACCAGTTCATTTTCTGAAGAATCTGAATCACCGCTTTCTGGAAAAGGATAAAGCGCTCGTCCTCGTCGTGGTCGTTGGTGTAAAGGTTGTAGCGGTGGAAGAAAGGGGGGTAGTCAACGAAATAAATCATAACCGGGGAATTAGGGAGGGTAGTTTCGTAAACGTTCACGATATGGGTATAACCGTAAACGCGCACCTCAATTTCCCCGATATTCCAGCAGTAGCTAAGATCAAAGCGGTCGTTTTCGACGACAGAATATTTAGGAAGAAATACCCTAACATCATTGCCGAGTTTCTGAATGGCTTTAGGGAGGGAACCCAGCACGTCTCCGAGACCGCCTGTTTTAGCGAACGGATAAACTTCCGAACCAACAAATGCTATTTTCATAAAGTAAATTATTTATTTTTATCGAGAAATCTTGCCGCATCCTTTGCGAAATAAGTAAGGATCATATCGGCGCCTGCGCGTTTGATAGCGGTAAGCGATTCCATCATAACCCTTTCCTCGTCAATCCAGCCGTTCGCGCCGGCTGCTTTAATCATAGCGAACTCACCGCTTACCTGGTAAGCGGCGGTAGGGAGACCGAACTGCTGCTTAACGCGGTAGATAATATCGAGATAAGGACCGGCGGGTTTAACCATAACGATATCGGCGCCCTCCTCGATATCGGACTCAACCTCGCGTAAAGCCTCATTGGAGTTAGCAACATCCATCTGGTGAGAACGGCGGTCACCGAAAGCGGGGGTGGACTCAGCCGCATCGCGGAAGGGACCGTAATAGCCGGAAGCATACTTGGCGGCGTAGCTCATAATGGGGATTTTCGAAAAGCCCTTATAGTCAAGCGCTTTACGGATAGCAAACACCCTGCCGTCCATCATATCGGAGGGGGCGATAACGTCCGCTCCTGCTTCCGCGTGGGACACAGCCTCCTTTGCAAGGAGAGAAACAGTTTCGTCGTTCATCACCTCTTCGCCGTTAAGAACGCCGCAGTGACCGTGGGAAGTATATTCGCAAAGGCAGACGTCGGTAATCACAAGCAGGTTTTTAACACTGGTTTTTATTGCGCGGACAGCCTGCTGGATAATGCCGTTGGGGTTATAAGCCTCGGAGCCGACCTCATCCTTGTGTTTCGGTATGCCGAAGAGGATAACCGCGGGAATACCGAGTGCGGCAACCTCACGGCATTCCTCAACCAGATTATCAACGGACAGCTGGAAGTTGCCGGGCATTGATTTAATGGGGTTTTTAATCTTCTCCCCTTCGACAGCAAACAGGGGATAGATAAAATCATTTTTAGAAAGCTGTGTTTCGCGCACCATATTCCGCACGAGCGGATTATAGCGGAGTCTTCTTAATCTTTTAGCCGGGTATAAAGCCATTTTCACCTCATTTATTTTCAGTTATATATTTTTTAATCTTATTAAATACCACCTCGGAATTCTTAATGCAGTCCCCCACGGAGATGCCCCCGCGGTAATTGCCGCTGAGGAAGAATCCCTTATTGATTTCCTCGAACCGGTCGAAATAATTCTCGTGTTCAACATAGCCGAGGTTATACTGGGGAATGGATTTAGACCAGAAGCGGTGGTCAACAATTTCCGGATCAGCAGATATTCCCATAATTTCATTAAACTCTTTTATTGCGTTGCCGATAATCTGATCCTGCGGATAAGCAAAAACGTCCGCATTTCTGGATCCGCCGATAAAGAGAGTAAAGGAGGCAAGGTCATCCGGGGTGCGGTCCTCAAAGATCACCGAGCTCCAGAGAGCACCGAGGAAAGCGCGTTTCTCCTTTTCCGGAATAAGGAAGCCGAAGCCGTCGAGCGGCTGGCGAATATCAGCGGTTTTATAGACAAGGAAGAGGACCATAACCGGGGGATGGTAAATTGAGTTAAGGCGGTTGGCAAGTTCGGGATCGAGACCGCTGACAATACCGGAGAGTTCAAACGCCTGGATAGTTGACAGGAGTATATCAGTTTCAATAGTTTTGTTTTCGCCGTTTGCGGAGTAATGAACCGAGTAGCCGGAAGCGGTTTTTTCAACCGAAGTCACCTCAGCGTCAAGGATGATATTATTCTTCATCCTTTCATAGATAGCGAGCGGAAGTGCCTGCATACCCTCAGTGAAGGAGAACATTTTAGCGCTCTGTTTTGCCACCTCTGTGCGTTTCTTTCTTTCGCGTATGGAGCGGACAGTGCCTACAATCAGTCCGCCGTACTTTTCCTCCAGGGCATAAAGTTTTGGGAAAGCCGATTTAACACTCAGCTCCTCCGGTTTACCCGCATAGACGCCGGCGACGAAGGGATTGATTGCATAATCGAGGAACTCCCTTCCGAGTCTTCTTTCCACGAAGCGGGCAACGCTCTGGTACCAGCCATCCTGCGACCTGCCGATAAAAGGTTCGGCGAGGAGTCTTAATTTTGCTTTAGGGGAGAAAAGTTTTGTTTTAAGGAAAGCGGACCCCCCCATAGGGAGGGGATGGAGCGTGCCATTCCGGAGGATATATCTTTTATTCCCCTTTTTAGTGGCGTAAAGGAATTTAGCGGAAAGGTTGAGATCCTCCACAAGCCGGCGTACGAGGGGAGTAGTTTCCAACCCGCTGTTAGGACCGCGGTCGAAGAGCATTCCCTTAACAGGGGTACTTTCCATTGAGCCGCCGACGATACTCCGTTTTTCGAGGATGGTAATATCGCAGTTCTCCTTAGCCAGCCAGTGAGCGGTGGTCAGTCCGGAAATTCCCGCGCCAAGTATAACAATTTTCTTTTTCATTTCACTCAAAAAATTCCAAAATGATAATATCAAATTTACGAAAATAAAACCGCATTCCGGTTAATCGCCGAATCTTCTGAAAGAGTAACCGCGGGCTGAGAGTTCATTAATCAGCTCGTGCAGCTTATAGTAGAACTTATCCGTCCTTGCGGGATCGGTGCCGATATGGAGCAGGAGAATAAACCCGTTAAGACCATTGGGGTCCTTCTGTTCGTAACCGAGAATCCGGTTATAGATCGAATCGGAGCTGACATATTTTTCCCCCATATCCGGGGTGGTATAGTCGGCATTTGAGAGAGTGCCGGGGGTAAAGTTAACCAGTTTAAGCCCGGCTTCGGCGGTCCATTCTGCAATCTCCTCATTATACCATTCATAAGGGGGCATAAAAAACTCCGCATCCCCCTTAGCAATTCCGAAGCGTTCCATCTCCGAATAATTAGCCTCCAGGTCGGACATAAACTCCTCTTTGGTAACGAGAGTTTTATTCCGGTCGGACCAGTCGACATAAAGGAGGTGTTTATCCGAATGAGCGCCAAGGTAGTGCCCGTCCTTAACGAGTGAGCGGATAACAGTGCCGAAGAGGCGGTTGCGGTAGAGGTCGCCGGTGAAAAAGAAATTAGCTTTCACATTGAGATTTCTGAGAGTATTTGAAATCATCACGCCGCCGTCGAAGAAATCGCCGCCGGTAAAGGCGAGGTAGATTTCCCTTTTGGAAGTATCCCTACGGATAATTCCCCCCCGGTCGTAAACATCCTTTTGGATAATTCCGGACTTTTTACCGAGCGCTTCGAGGGAGCTGAGGTAGTAAGAAAGACTAGCGGTACCATCCATCGTCGGTTCATTAGTTGAGTAGTCGCCATAGTCATCGTGATAGACCACGAGGTCCGACTGGAAAGGTGCGAACTCATCACCGTTATAGATAGTAATGCCGATAAGCCGGCTGAATATGGAGCCATAGACGGGACCATCTACGAGACCGCCGCTAAGCTCCCAGCCCATAAAGTGAGTAAGAGCGGAGTGGGGATCCTTCGGGAAAACACCGTTTTGCGGGAGACCGATAATCATCGAAGTGCCCCAGGGATTACAGCCGAACAGCCAGTCCCTTAGGGCGGCTTCCATCTCAAGGTAAGTTTTTTCCTTTGTGAGGTCGTGATAAAGGCGTGCCTGGGTAAGCGCGGCGGCTACGAGGTTATTGGAGCACCAGATAAAGGGGATGCCGATAAGGAAGGGATTATCCTTACCGCGCAGATAAATTTTTTCCAGTCCCTCTTCCATCAGTTCCCTGAAGAGTCTACCGCCGGAAGGATTTTCATAAGCGAGGTAATAATGACCAAGATTAACGAAAGGATAATACTGGTAATGGCTGGCTGTATCAGCCCCCATCCAGAGAGTAACCGGTTCGGACCTGCCGTATTCGTAAGCCTCGGCAAAGTGGGCGGAATTACCGGTGATGGCAAACATCTGAAAAGCGGCGAGTTCCATATCGTCTGCCCAGTTATCCTCCTCGTAATAGTAGGGGGCTTTACCCGGGGCAGTCTGGCAGACGCCGGGATTACGGAGACCAAAGTCGTAAGCCTCGATAGCCTTCTGCCATATCTGTCTGGCAAAATCGGGGTAAAATTTAGCGAGCAGCTGGGAGCCGAGGGCGAAAGCGGAGGCATATTTTCCGGCGGTTGAGGCAATGCCGGTGGAATTATTCTTATATTTGGAAATACCCTGAGGTTTTCCCGTGCAGTAATAAACCGGTCGGCGGAGGTCGAAGCCGTTATAGGAAGTAGTATCGAGATTAGGGAGGCGGAAGCCGGCGTGGTCGCGGTCATCCGCGAGCTGGTTATACATAACATCCTTTTCGGGATTCATCCTTACCAGCCAGTCGAGCCCCCACTTAGCCTCGTCGAGAATATCGGGGATTCCGTTAGGACCTTTTCTTCCATTGGCATCGTAAAGGTCCCTGAAAGAGCCGGGGTTCTGCTGGTAAGCAAAGAGCATCTGGAAGACCGCATTTGCGGAGGTAGTAACATACTGGAGGTAATCGGAGGCATCGTGCCAGCCGCCGCGTGCGTCAATGTAGGTAGAATCCTTCTGCGGATCGGGATGATAAATAATAAAGCCATCGTGCGTGTGGCAGGAATCGTCAATAAAGGGATTATAACCGCATCGCTGCTGCCGCATATAATTAAGGAGGAAGTCGGCAGTCCCGTCATAAACGTGATTTCCGATAACGAAGCCGGGGGACCGGAAGGAGCCGCACTCGACAAAGTAGGTCCCCGGCAGATTAAAAGCCGTAAAGTCGAGTCGGAATCCGGATTGAAAGGGACCCCATTTTCCGAAACGTTTTATATCCGTGGAATACCAGGCGATATCGCCGGTAGCGGCATCCTTCAGGACGAAATGTTCAACCTCGGGATTTTCCTTCGAGACAAGGACGGCGGCTTTAACCGAATTAGGGAGATAGCCCAGCTGGTTAATCCTGATCCAGGAAGACTCCTCTGCAAGCAGGCAGGGAGCGAAAAGGAAAAGAGAAAAAAGAAAGAAAACGGACAATCTGATTTTATAATTAGCCTGCATTTCTGTATGCCTCCACAATTTTTGAAAGGGTTGAGTCATAATAATTTTCCAATTCTAAAATATCCTCTTTAGAGATGTCAATAACATCGCGGAGATTCTCCGCTGCCTGGTGAACATTCTTTATACCGGTGATAGCGGTGGAAACGCCGGAATAATGGAGGACGTAAGAAATTGCGAAAGTAGTTTTCGGGACTTTATATTTATCCGCAATCTCCCAGACGCGGTCCAGCGCATCGAGGGAGATGCCCATCAGCTCCGGAGTAAGCCGGAAGCTGCGGTGGTCGTTGGTTCCGAAGGTAGTATTGCGGGTAAACTTACCCGTAAGCAGACCGAACTGGAGGGGCATTCTGGCGATCACCCCGAAGTTATTCTCCTCTGCAAGTGGGATAACCCTTTTAAGCGCGCGCTGGTTAATAATATTAAAGACCAGCTGGAAAGCGTGACCAATATTATTCTTCACAAAGAACTCCGCCTCAGCAAGCGGTTCAAAAGTATTAAGAGAAATGCCCCAGTATCTTATCTTCCCCTGTTGTTGCAGCAATTCCATCGCCTCGATACACTCCCCCTGTTCCAGATGCTGCATCCTGGCGGAGTGGAGCTGATAAAGGTCAATAGTATCGCGCTGAAGGCGGCGGAGGCTCTTTTCGCACGCCTCGATAATATACTTTTTCGAATAATCAAGATAAATGGAGGCATCCGGAGCGAGGCGGTGCCCCACCTTTGTAGCCAGCACAACATCGTTCCACCGGTTTCCGAAAGCCTTTGCAAGAATCTCCTCGCTGTGACCCAGCCCGTAGAAATCGGCGGTATCGAAGAAATTCACGCCAAGGTCAAAAGATTTATTGATTGCCGCAAGCGAGTCATCGTCATTCACTTCCCCCCAGCCGATAGGGATATTTCCAGCCATAGTGGGACCGCCAATTCCCCAGGCTCCGAAGCCGACCTCCGAAACCATAAGGTCAGTCTTACCGAATTTTCTGTATTTCATAATATTTCTCCTTAGTTAAACATCATTTAAGCCATCTGTCAAGCCACGCATTGAACTCCTTATACCAGAATATGGAATTCTGAGGAGAAAGGACCCAGTGATTCTCATCCGGGAAATAAACCAGCCGGGAGGGGACGCCCTTACCCCGGAGTACGCCGTACAATTCAAGCCCCTGAGTAACCACCACGCGGTAATCCTTCTCGCCGTGGACAATCATCATCGGGGTATTAAAATTCTCCGCAAACTGAGCGGGACTCATAGACATCACCGCAGCGGGATTATTCCAGGGGGATCCGCCGTAGGAGATTTCGCGGAAGTGAGTCATATCGCTTGCAAACTGTCCCATCAGGTTATAGACGCCTGCGTGGGAGATAAGAGCGGAAAAGCGATCGGTATGTCCGGCAATCCAGTTAACCAGGTAGCCGCCGTAACTCCCCCCTGCCGCGCCGATTTTAGCGGAGTCAATAAAATCATACTTGTTTATGAGGTAATCGGTAGCGAGCATCACATCCAGGAAAGGGGACTCCGCCTGAGCCCCTTTAAGCGACTGAGCGAACTTCTCCCCGAAGCCGGAGGAGCCGTGGAAATTAACCTCTGCGATAACATACCCCATAGCGGCGAACATCTGGGCATTCCATCGGAAGTGGAAATCATTAGCGGAAGCGCCGAGGGGACCGCCGTGGATAATATGGACGAGGGGGTACTTTTTAGCCGGGTCGAAGTCCGGGGGATAAAGCACCCACATCTGCACCGGGTCATCCCCTGCCCCTTTGAATACAACAGATTCATACCTGCCGAAAGAAATACTGTCCAGCAGGGCATCGTTAAAAGCGAGAAGCTTCCGGAGCTTTCCCCCCGCATAGTCAATTCCGGCAATATAAGGGGGACTGGTAAAATCCTGGTGAATGAAATAAAGCATTTCCCTGCCGGCGTTAAGTGCGGATATAGTCCCTTCTTCGCAGAGCTTCTTCAGATTTTTGCCATCGGGGTCAATGGAGAAGACCGCGGACTGCGCGTTACTTTCAGCCGTGAAAAACACTGACCGTTTCCCCTTCGGGACCAGGAAAGCGGAAACCGAATAATCATAAGAGGCAGTAAGCGCCGTTTTCATTCCGGAAGCAATATCATACCGCATAAGCTTGGAATTCTCCGCAATCGCGTCCGTTTTTAGAGTATAAGAATAAAGGAGCGAGCCGCCGTCCTCACTAAAGAGGGGGGAGTTATCGTCCGAAAGATTTTCCGGGGTAATATTCTTCATAATACCCGAGCCATCGGTCGGGAGGAGGAAAAGGTCAAAATTGAGTGGTTTCGTATAAGGGGGGGGAGTAACATTAGCCGAGAGGGCAATAAACTTTCCATCGGGGGAGATATCATAATCAGCGCCGCCGGAGTAAGAAAGGATCGCCTCATTACCGGGAGTAAGGTCAGTCAGCTTTTTAGATTCAAGATCAAGTCTGAAAAGATGAGTAACAAAGCCGTCAGTAAGCCAGTTATCCCAGTAGCGGTAGAACCTGTTTTCGGTGGTTTTTGCAGTAACCTTATTATCCTTTCGTTTTTTCAGTTCCTTATCAAGCTCATCCGGGGAGGCGATACCGGGGAGAGTATTGGAAGCGAAAGCGACAGCGGAGCCATCGGGGAACCATTTAACCGAAGAGAGCCCGGTCGGGAGATTAGTAAACCTGACCGCCTCGCCGCCGTGGATGCTGATGATATAAAGCTGAGGTTTCTCATCATCCTCCCGTTTAGAAAGGAAAGCGATCCGTTTGCTATCGGGGGACCAGACGGGGGCAGCGTCCCCGGCTTTAGCGGTAGTAAGGCGGAGGGGGACATTCGATTTCAGGTCGAGAACATAAATATCGCTATACCCTTTATTTTCGGAGATATTAAACTCAGTAAGTACATAGGAGGCGAAATTCCCGTCGGGGGAGATCTGCAGAGCAGAGGGGCGTTTCATATTCCACAGGTCTTCAGGCGCAAGGGGGCGTTTGGACTGAGGGAAAGAGAGCGTAAAAAGGGAAACGAACAAAAGGAAAAATAAAAATTTCATACAAACAACTCACAGATCATTATAAAATAAATATCACTGCAAAAATACGAAACAGGAAGCAAAAAACAGAGGAAGTGGGAGAAGAAAAAGAATACCCCGAACAGAGATGAAGAAAGTCCTCCGGTTGCATTCAGAGAAGAACACAGCCAGCCCTTTCCGGTTACACCACTCAGACCAAAAATCCCATACCCTCCAATGACGTTTAACATAATTGATAACTCCCAAAATAAAATTTATTAATATTACTAACTTAAAAATAAATATTTTTAATGAAATTGTCAAGAAAAAAATAAAAAAAATTTTCAAAACGGAAATTCGAAGGAGAAAGGGGGTTGAAATGTTCCCGAAAGCGGGACAGGCGAGGGGTTAATTCGTTTGTAACGTTTATAACGTTTGTAACGTTTGTAACGGGGGAAATCAAGGGAGATGTAGAGGTAAAGGTAATCCACCTGCGCAGGGTGTTGCAGTGAAGAAAGAATATTTTGCTCAGGTATAAATTTCTATAATTTCTTAGTTACAAGGGAGTATTCTAAGCGAAAATCAGCTCTTAAACGCTAAGTACGCAATCCGACTCGGTCGGATCGCAATCCGCCTGCGGCGGAACGCCAAGTAAAAACAATCACTGTGAATGAAAGTACTCATTGCAACAGCCTGCTGCGGCGAAGTCATTTCGACTCAGTCGGAGTGGTCATGAGGTATCAATCGCCGGAGAAAAAGGATAAATAGGTGGAAAGGGTTTAGAAAGTCAATAACCCGTGTTAGTTAGCAACTTTTAACGCTA